>SKEH01000203.1_pt1 | contig 40868 bp, 52 predicted proteins | sample 4826571 | NCBI WGS metagenome assembly SKEH01 (sample SAMN11008814, study PRJNA524170) | human gut metagenome | biome: Human fecal sample; material: Feces; isolation source: fecal sample from pouch patient p29 | host: Homo sapiens | place: Israel: Tel-Aviv | collected 2016-09-14 | reverse complement strand
TGAGATAACCGAAAACGAGAGGAACCATCCGGATTACCGGTGACGGTGTCCATTTTGAACGCCGATGGTGTTCAGATTAACTGGTGACGACACGCGGATTTATTTGACGAAAGACAGCTGGATACGCATACTGATCTCGTCCATGACATACAGGTCGATGCCCATCCCCGACTTCCAGAAGCGGTACAGGAGCAGACTATGCTCGGGCAAAGGAATCACCAGACCAGACGTCCTGTCCCATAAAGCCAATAGGTGCGGGTCACGGGTACCTCTTTCCGGACGGCCTGGATTCCGGAAATCCGCTGGCGGAGCATCCGGCCCGACGAACAGATCATCCCTGCGCGCATCAGCATGCCTCATCACTCCCCAGTAAGCGTTCCGGGCAGTCTCGTCGACGACGATCCGGCCGTCTTCGCCCTGACGGTACGACATGAACAGTTCTGCGGTGATGTCATGGTTGATGGGGCAGTCACTACGTGCCGCATGCATGTCGATGGAGCGAGCGCGATCGTTCCGAGCTGTCCTGCGTTCGTGTCCGTCCAATGGCTTCTCATACAACGACAGTCTGTCTGGCACTCTGCTGCGGCCGGTTTCGGAGAGGCTGCGTAGATCGGCTACGCCGATGACCCGCAGGTCCGCGCCAAGCCAGCCAATCGTGTCTACATCCCTCTGCACGCGGGAGACCGCGGAGCACCGTGTAGTGTCACCAATTCGGATTGCTCCGTCGCCGAAGCTGTCGGTGTTGAAGTTGACGGTTCGCATGATTCCTTCCCGTTGTCGTGTGCGTTCTCGCGGAAATTCCCACCGGACAAATTCCCTACGTTTCTGTTCGCTCACCGCTGTCCGTGCGTGGTTAATCGAGGTGTCGTCAGTTTCTGGCGGACTCTCTGATCTCGTGAAACAAGGTTTCCATCTTTAATCCTCCCTTATGACGCGGAAGCCGGCATTGTCCGGTGGAGAAGACGTGAAGGCAATGGCTCCGAGCGAGCAAAGTCTTGACGGAAATCAATTATGAGTAAAGAGAGGAAAGCGAAACATCATGTTGATGGTTCTAAGAACAATGTTGCTGTACGTGCATTTGCCTTTAACCCTGTGGGGATGGCTGACGCTGGTGGCGTTCACCGTTGGAGGCTTTCGTATCGGAAGGAAACCGTTCATATGCAGCCAGAAATGGTTCGATAACCATCAGGAGCGCTACAACGCAGAGTCGATTGGTGCGGCAGCTGCGATTGTTCTCTGGTTCTGGTTGCATGGCTGTTGTCTTATCAGCGACCTGCAGGATAATTATTGGCTGTATAAGGACACCGAAGATTGGGACGGATCATCCGAAAAGGGCTATCACAAGGCCCTTGCCAGCTTCGGCAGGTCCTATGCGAAGCTAGTGGTCGAGCAAGATAACACACTGCCATGGCAGGTGAAGCTCGCCGAGAAGATCATGTTCATCGTGGCCGTCACGCTGCTTGCCGTGCTATTTCTCGGTTACAGGCGTTTATGCAAGACCAATAAAGAGAATCTCGCCGCATGGAATGCCGACACATTCGAAAGCCGTTTCTCAACTGTGGCGCTTGAGAACAGCGTCGAATGGGCTGCGTCTTATGAAAACAACTATCTTGGCTTCAAGCTCGTAGGCCATGATGCAGAAGGCTCCGCCGACCCTTGGTATATGGCTTTTGAAGATATCAATCTGTATCAGGCCCGTTGCAATGGTAGGCTCAACGGCGTGCCCGGCGGCGGTTTGGAAGCTTCTCGGTTCGACTCCGACGCCATCGCGTCGGGCCGAGCCGGAGAGGAAGCCCTTGCAAGGATCATTGTCGGCAGCGACTTGAAGGTCGTGTCGTTCTGGTCCCTATATGGCAAGGATAGCGAAGGCAATCCAACGGATGCTGATGTCGACTGTGTACTCGTGGGTGTCAACAAGTCGGGCAAGGTACATGTCTGGTTCGTAGACGCGAAGAACTACAAAGGTGGTTCCGATACCAAGTACGTCAATGTTGGACATGATGAAAATGGGCATAATGTGATAACTCGTATCAGCAAATTCAAGCATGCACTCATTTCTGGAAAAGATGGAAAACCCGACCTTGTCACCTCGGAGAACATGGCCAACCAATTCAATAATTGGCGCCATATGCCGGGATTGCTGAGAGCTAATTGTAAATTGTATATCTGCATGGTCCCGACAGGGGAGAACGGTCTTCCAGACGTGGAGAACCTCGTCTGGACTGGCGGCATCAAGTGCGTCACTCCAAAACAACTTGTTGAGGAGATTCAGGCCTGCGATCTTGACGACCCGTCCAAGATTCCAGCAAAGGTGACTGAACTGTTCTATGATTCATTGAAAAAATGACTGTGGCGATCTGATTTCCGGTCCATGGAGAAAATCTTCCCCATGGACCGGAATGGTGTGGGTTTATTAGATGAGTCCGTTCCAAGATGAACTGATTTGCCGACGTCGAAATTCCGGAGGAACAGCGACGATTTATTGGTTTCGTCGTTGATCCACTTGTTATCAATCATTCAAAAGAGATTTTGCATATCCGAAAAGGGTTTCCGTTTTTCGCGAAGGCCCTTCCTTTGGCGGGTTCCCTCACCCAGATTCGAACCAAGACAAGAGGTTCCAAAGAGCCGTGTGCCGCCATTACACCATGGGGGAACGGCGAAAGCCCAAAGTCCGGCCCCAACGGTTATAATCCTCGAGCAGAAAAACTGTTCTCACGCAAGATTCAAGGGGACCGGCACGCTGTGCGCCCTGCCGTGCAGGCGCAACAGGAGCAGTAGCGCAAACGGTTTTGCCAGAATCTCCGCGGGAGGTTGCGGAGATGTCCGACACGTTGCTGGTCGCACGGCCGAACATCTCTGTTGACGAGAATCAAAAGACGGAAGGCGGAAGATGGCATTAAGCGCCGCAATCATCCTCGCCGCGGGTGAGGGCACCCGTATGCGTTCCAGCAAGCCGAAGGTGCTGCACACCTTGGCGGGAAAGACTTTTCTGAACCGTGTGATGAATTCCGTATCGGCACTCAATCCCGACACGCTCGCCGTGGTGGTGCACTACCAGGCCGAGCGTGTCGCGGCCGCGGCGCGCTCCTACGATGAGCGTGTCACCATCGTCAACCAGGACGACATTCCGGGCACGGGCCGGGCCGTGCAGTGCGCCATGGCCCAATTTCAGGAAAATGGGGCGCTTGACGGCGTCGTATTGATCGCCGCTTCCGACATGCCGCTGCTTGACGCCGGCACGCTGAATCAACTGCTTGCCTTCCATGAGCAGAGCGGCAACGGAGCGACCGTGCTCACCACCGTCCTTGATGATCCGACCGGCTACGGTCGAATCATCCGCGACAGCGAAGGCAATGTGCTGCGCATCGTGGAGCAGAAGGATGCCAACAGCAGTGAACTGGCCGTGCATGAGGTGAACACCTCCGTATATGTGTTCGGCGCCAAGTTGCTGGCCGAGGCCATCGCCAACCTGAATTCAGACAACGCCCAGGGCGAGTTCTACCTGACCGATGCGCTCGAGACCGCCAAGGCGCATGGTGCGGTCGGTGCGTTCGCAGCTTCCGATCCGTTGAGCGTGGAAGGCGTGAATGACCGCGTGCAGCTTGCCGCACTGGCCAAAGCCCACAATGCGCGCGTGTGCGAGCATTGGATGCGCGAAGGCGTGACCATTCTTGATTCGGAAACCACATGGATCGAAGACGATGTTCGGATTGCTCGTGACGCCGTGATCCTACCCGGCTGCTTCCTTCAGGGCCATACCGTGATCGGCGAGGCCGCCGAAATCGGCCCGTACACCACGCTGATCAGCGCCACCATCGACGCCGAAGCCCATGTGGAACGTTCCCGCGTGCAGGAAACCCATATCGGACGTGCCGCCAACATCGGTCCATGGACCTACCTGCGCCCAGGCAACGACCTCGGTGAGGAATCCAAGGCCGGTGCCTTCGTGGAGATGAAGAAAGCCCACATCGGCAACGGCACCAAGGTACCACACTTGAGCTATGTCGGCGACGCCGATCTGGGCGAGCGCACCAACATCGGCGGCGGTACCATCACCGCCAACTATGACGGTGTGCACAAGCACCACACCACCATCGGATCGAACGTGCATGTGGGCGCGGGTAACCTGTTCGTCGCCCCGGTCGAAGTCGGAGACGGCGTGACCACGGGCGCAGGCTCTGTGGTCCGGCATGACGTGCCGGCCGATTCCATGGTCTATTCCGAAAACACGCAACATGTAGTAGAGGGCTGGAAGCCCGAATGGGAGCGCTGATTATGCCGGCAGTACAAGATTCCATCGACGCCATCCGCATCGCCGCAGCCGCGGCCGATCGCATGAAGGCCACTGACATCGTGGCTTTCGATGTCACCGAACCATTGGCCATCACCGACCTCATGATGATCGCCGGCGCTTCGAACGAGCGTCAGGTACTGGCTGTGGCCGAGGAAATCGAAAAGGACCTTTATCTGAAAGACGGCAAGCGTCAGCCACGTTCACGCGAAGGCCTGACCGAGGGGCAGTGGGTGCTACTCGACTACGGTGACTTCGTGATTCACGTCATGCATCAGGAGTCACGCGACTTCTATCGCTTGGAACGACTGTGGAAGGATTGCCCGAACATCGACCTCCAGCTCGACCATGCGCAGGAAACGACGGAGGAAGCCGTCGAAGCGGAATAATCCAGGACGTGAGGAGAAGCATGCCGCGCAACGTAACGATTGAATCACGGGGCAATGTGCCACAGCATGTGCACGCCATCACGCTGGTACGTCATGGACGTACCGCATTCAATGCGCAGCATCGCCTGCAGGGGCAGATCAACATTCCCCTTGACGAAGTGGGCGAGTGGCAGGTAAGGCAGACCGCAAGGGCCTTACGTGAGCTTTATGTGGACCATCGTCCGGATATTCCCAATCGACTGGTGGTCTGCTCCGATCTCGACCGTGCGGCCGCCACCGCACATGCCTTTGCCGATCCGCTGGGACTTACGGTGCATGCCGATGAGCGTGTGCGCGAACGCAGCTTCGGTGATTGGGAGGGCGTCGCAGTGGAAGAGCTCGCCGAACGTTACCCGGAGGATTATCGTTCCTGGGCCGAGTTCCGTGGCGGAGAACTCAAATATGGCGCGGAAAGCAAGGAACACGTCGGCAAACGTGGCGTGGAAGCCCTCAATGATTGGGCCATGCGAGCCGGAACCGACACCGACCTGTTCGTGTTCTCCCACGGCGCCTGGATCTCACAGACACTGCAGACGTTGTTGGGACTGAACGAAGTACAGCCCGATTTCGCCTCCATTCTTTCGATGCGCAACGCACATTGGGTGCGTCTTGTACCGATCGAAATAGGGGACACATTGCGATGGAGATTGCTGGATTACAATCACGGTCCGGCAATCGCCGATACCGAACAGTGGGAACATCCACGCCGCCAAGGCCTTGACTTTTAAGGATTCCACGAATTTTCACATAATCGCCAGTCCTTTTGAAGCGATACTCGCTATCGTCGTGTGCTGTGAAGAATTTTTTCAAGGGAATTTCATTTTCATCAATCTCGGCAGGTGCGCTTGCCGCAGTGACGTCCTTCCTCCTTTCCGCGAAAATCGGCATAGCGGGTTCGGTGATCGGTGTGGCGGCCGGATCCATCGTCTCCGCCGTTTCGACGCAAATCTATAAGAACGTATTGAAGGCATCGGGCGAAAAGATTCAGAATGCGGTGCCGTTCGGTTCGAACTCGGACGGGGAAACCCCTGAAAGCGATGCCAAAACCGATAACGGTACGGAAGCCACGCAGGTCATCGGCGAAGTCCGGCATGGCGGAAGCGATACCGCGGTCATTACGTCTGACCAGACTGCGGTGATGTCCGACTCGCCAAGGGTCATCGCCTCCGGTAAGGACGGTACGGAAGCCACAAGCATATTGGCCAACCCTGAACGCAACACGAAAACCAAGCGGAGCGTCAAAGCTGGAAGCTCGTCCGCCGGCGGGTCCCGGACCATGCACCACACGGGGGAGACCCGTGTCATGGCGTGGTTGCATGGCAAATACGCACCGGCCATCATCGCGTTCGTCGGCGCGCTGGTCGGCGTAGGACTGAGTGCGGGCCTCATCCTTTTCTTTACCCATGGCAAAGGCACGGACACCGTAGTGCATGACGTGGTGTACGAGAAGGTCACACCTTCGACGAGCTCGAGTGATACGGGCAGTACCGTCTCCGGTACCCCTACCTCAGGTTCCGGTACCACGACGAGTGGAACCGACACTACCGGCGGGGCGACCGATCAGCCGACCACCAGTGGCAGTGACAAGACCTCCGGCAGCACTTCCGACAGTACGTCAGGGACCAGCGGCTCGTCCGATTCCAGCACCGGCACCACCGATGGCGGCTCGTCGTCGACCGATGGTTCGGACTCCTCAAGTACCGATTCCGGTACCAGTTCCGGTTCCAATTCCTCCGGTTCCACCACAAACGATTCGACTTCCGGCACTTCGACAGGCGAATCGTCCGATTCCGGAACCAGCACGAATTCAAGCGGGACGACCAGTACGACGAACTGAGGTCACGCATCCAATCCTTGAGCGACACGCCGGGATTGCATGATTCAAGTCTGCGATGTATCTTATACAAGGTTTGCAGAGCAGACACGGGGCTATGGCGCAGCTGGTAGCGCATCTCCATGGCATGGAGAGGGTCAGGGGTTCGAATCCCCTTAGCTCCACGAACAGGGTTTCCGATGAAAGTCGGAAGCCCTTTTTTCGTATGGTGAACCGCTGCCGAACCGGTGGCATGAACTGAGCCGATATGAACCAACCGCAACAGGCCATTGGCGCAGCACAGTCAATGTGACGGTATTCACGCAGAGTGAACATGTATCGAAAGCCTTGCTGCCGTAGTCTGGAAACACGTCTTACACCACAGACGCACGAGTTGGAAAGGACCGCAATCATGGCAAATCTCACTGCGGAGATGAAGGAATTCCTCAACGGCAATCTGGCATGGGTCGCGACCATCGGCAAGGACGGCCATGTGGATCTCGGACCGAAGATGAGCATGTTCATCATCGACGACAATCACATCGGCTATCACGAGCGTACCGCCGGACAAATGTACCGTAATCTGCTTGATGGCAGCGAATTGGTCGTTGCCGTTGCGAACCTCGAACAGAGGAAAGGCTACCGTTTCCGTGGCAATGTCGTACTGCACGACAACGACGCGATTTACGAGGAACAGGTCAAAATCGCCGAGGAACGCGGCACGAAGAAGCCCATGACCATTCCGGTGTTGCAGATCACGGAAATCCAGGATCTGACACCGGGAGCGACGGCCGGAAAGACCATCGTCAAGGATTGACGATCATGGTCGGTTCACCAAACCCGTACGGGATGGTTGACCGATGGACCCGGTCCGATATGGCGGATTGAACGCTTTACAGCATGCTTTCCGTCATATCGGCCCAGTCATATTGGGCCATGTATTCGCCATGATACAGATTCACGGCGCCGGGTTCTCCTTTCAGGAAACGGAACAGGTCGCAGTTGAGCGCTTCCGTCTTGATTGCCACGCTGTCACGGCCGCGCACGATGATGTCATCTTGGCCGATCGGTTCCAACGTCGTCTTCAGATCGTGGATGAGATTGCGTACTTGGGTGCGGCGCGACGCCGAGTTGGAGGCATCCTCCCATAATGCGGTGATGAGTTCGCTGATGGAGCAGCGTGCACCTTTACGATGCACAAGATACGCGAATAATTCCTTGGATTTGTTGCGATCGAACTTCAACGGTTCGCCGTGATGAAACACATCGAAATCCCCGAAACAGCGTACTGTGATACGTTCGTCGTTCTCCGACTCGATGGGGTTGCGCAGATTGGACAATGCGGTGCGCACATCATCCTCGCTGGCGGGTTTCAGCAGGAATCCACTGACGTACATACTGTGTGCCTCGAGCGCGTGCTCGGCATGGGCGGTAACGAAGATGATGTTAATGCTCTCGTTGCCTGCCTTGAGTTTTTGCGCCAATTCGATGCCATTCATGCCGGGCATTTCGATATCGAGAAACACCACGTCGAAATGGGTTCGGGAAGCCTCGTCCAACGCCTGTTGCGCCGACAGCGCCTTCATGCAGGTGCTGTCAGGCTCGACATCGCGCAGAATACGGCATAATGCATTGATCGCAAGCTGTTTGTCATCGACGATGAGGATGTTCATGCATTACCGCCTTTGGGAATGGTGATGGTCAGGGTCGTTCCGTGATCACTGGCGTATGTGAGGGAACCATTGCAGATGATACCCAACCGTTTGGCCACGCGATCCAGGCTGGCCGTGTGATGGTCGGCTTCTTCGGGGCATTCGGATTCGACATCGTCATGCACGCTGATGTAGTCAGCCACGTCATCGTGCCATACCTTGATGACGAGTGCCGGATCGTACGCGTATGGAAGATGGAATTTGACGGCATGCTCCACCAAAGGCTGCATGCTGAGTGGCGGAAGACGGAAATCCAATGTGCGTATGTTCCAGGATATTTTGATGCTGTGCGGGGTGTCGGTCTGCACCAGGCCGAGGTATGCCTTGACATGCTGGATTTCCTTGCGCACGGGCACCAGTTGGGATTCTCCGACAGCATCGATGTTGCCGCGCAGGTACACGGACAGCTCCTGCACGGCCTTTCTCGCCCTGGTGGAATCCTCCATGCACAACTCCTGGATGGCGGTCAGCGAATTGAAGATGAAATGTGGGTGCAATTGCTCGGTAAACAGCTTCGCCTTGCTCTCCGCCAATTCATGTTCGGCGAGGATTCGCCGTTCTTCGTTGCTTTGCCGCCGCAGAATGAACAGTATCATCAGGGAGAACGCGATGGCCGGGTACATCAACGTCAACGAATCATGGCGATTCTCCACGATTCCAGCGGCGATCGGTAGCATGAACAGGGCCAGCCATTGCAGCAGGACGTGCTTGGCTCCTCCGGCATTCGCGAGTGGCACCACCAGCAAGGAGACCAGTATCTGCAGTGCGGCCATGTCATCCGGCAGCATGTGCAGAGGCCCCCATGCGAACGCATTGCCTTCCCCGATGCGGAACACCCAGCCGGTCCAAGGGTTGAGGATGATCAGCAGCATGTTCAAAACGCCCGGCGTGACGATGAGACCGGTGGTCGTACGCCTCGCTTTCGGGGAAAGATCTGTCGGCAGATTGGCACATGCCAGCAGAATGAAGCCGGTGACGGCCACAGGCCCCACCATGTACGTACCATAGTTGCCGATGTACGTCATCATGATGGAGAAAGTGTCGTCAAGACCGGTGAACCTCTGGGCCAGCAGACCTCCGAACGTGTTGACGGCGTGCAGTGTCAGTACCGCCGCGAATGCCATACGACTCCGGCGCGTATCATCGCCGAGCGCCACGGCGACGATTAGTACCGCAAGTATCGCCAGCGTGAAGATTCCGATGCTGGAATTAATCGTATTGCAAGCCATAAGGCCCCTTCTGCCCGAATGGGGTACGCTTGCGCACCCCCCTGACGAACCAGTATAGAAGAGGGTGCAAGACGGGGCATAAGAGCGTGTGGATTGCGGTGGATAACCATGATTCATCCACATATCCACAGAATCCGTCGAGCCGGTGGCATGGGCGGACAGGTTCTGCCATGCTGGGCTGCACGGGTGGACGATGACGACCATTCGGGGACATATAGACCAAAGAAGGTGAACCATGACATCTCGAACGACACGACGTCGATGGGCGGGCCTGGCAATGGCGACGCTCGCGGCGATGATCCTGCAGCCGGCGGCTCAGGCCACACCGCAATTGGCCGACCTGAAAGTCAAACAATCCATGAGCGTTCAGGCCGGCACGCAGGTGAGTCTTACAGGCAAGACATTGACGGCCATACCGTTGGCTTCCTACACCGCGGCCAACGTGACCGACGGCAAGATGGTCGGATATGACCTGACCACCATACCCGCGTTGCGCGATGCCATCGCGTCGGCGGCCAAGGATATCGGCGCCACGCAGAAAGACCTGAACGTCAACGGCACACTCGATCCCATGGTCTGGGTCGTCAGGACCCTCACCGATGCGAACACCCATCCATGGGGCGGCCGACTGCGTGATTTCTGCGACAGCCTCGCCAAACAGGACGCGTTCAAGCAACAGCAAGGCACGAAGTTCACGCAACTCAATGCCGCCGGAGACGCCATTTCAACCGGAGCAGTGCTGACCCCGGGCATCTACGCCGTTGTGGACCGCACTCCAGCCACCGTTGAGCAGCAATCCGAGTCTGCGTCAATCATGATGATGAACGGTACCGGCGTCAGCGGCGCAGACCAACTGATTACGGCGGATGGCAGCACCGTCGAACTCGGACAGGTCATCTACAAGCTTTCCGAAGTGGAAACACCCGACAAGCGGGTCAAGGAGGGCGACGCATGGAAAGAGGGAACCACCGAAGCCATCGGTAAGAACCTGACCTACCGCATCACGCAGAAAATCCCGAATTGGACCGGATACGAACACTACTACCTCGCACTGAACGATACCTTCGGCAAGGGCATCGACTATGCGGGATTACAGTCCATCACCGTTGACGGCAAAAGCCTGCCGACCGACTTCTACCATGAGACCATAGCCTCGAATACGGTCAGTTGGCTGTTCGGCGACGCACAAGGCGACGTGCTCGTCTCCGACGCTTCCAAGCAAGCCCTGCCGGTCGGGGCGACAATCGTCGTCACCTACACCGCGCGACTCAACGGAGACGCCGCCATCGCGCCACAATGCAACCCCAATTCCATCAGCCTCGAATACTCGCACAACCCGAATTCGTGGAACGACCATAACGATGTGCCCGGCAACGAAGTCAACGTCTGCACAGGCGCCGTGAACCTGAAGAAAGTGGACTCCGACGGCAAAGACCTCAGCGGTGCCGAATTCACCATTGTCGAAGGTGCGAATGGAGGAGACCCCCTGAAACTGATCCGCATCGACGACGGCACTTACCGTCTCGCCACGGACAAGGATGAGGCGAAACTGACCACCACGACGATCCTAGCCGGCAATGTAAGCATCAGAGGATTGAACGGCGAATACATCATCAGCGAAAAGAAGGCCCCGGAAGGTTTCTCATCACTGATGCTGCCAAGCGCCGTCATCAACGTACACGTCAACCAGCAACAGGGGACGTACGGCGTGGAAGTGAAATCCGACCCCAACAAGCTGATCAAACTTGACGGAACGCAAACCGTGACCGTCACCAACGTGCGATCGATAGTGCAAATGCCATTGACCGGTGCAGCCGGACTGACCGCAATCCTCCTACTGGCCGCGGCACTGCTATCCGGAGGCCTCACATTGCTGCGCATCACACGAGAATCCGCCGACCGATAGACGGAATTCGCAATGATGGACAAGCGGACAGGCAAGGCACGGCACAAGCATGAACCACCCTTGCGGCTACGCATACGCTGGCTTGCGGGAACGGCAATGCTGCTGGCCACGGCCCTGCTCGTTAGCCTTCCGCTCACCCTGCGCACCACCGACAATATCGAACAAATGTTCGACACGCGTGCGTATGCGAGCGCCGTGAACGATACGGCGCTCGCAATCATCACGCAGACGAAAACCAACGCGCGCCGGTACAATGAACGGCTCGCCAGCGGCAATGGCCTCGAGTCCGAAACGGCACGGCAAACCGAAACCATACCGGAATACGCCCAACAGCTCGTCATACCGCCCAGCGATATCATGTCCACGATCGCATACCCGAGGTTGGGCATCAATCTGCCGATTCGTCACGGTGCCGACGAGAACTCGCTTGCGGCCGGCGCAGGACACTGGCAAGGAACATCGCTGCCCATAGGCGGCAAAGGCACCCATGCCGTAATCACCGCACATAGGGGATTGGCCGACAAACTCATGTTCACCAAGCTCGACCAAGCCAGGAAAGGCGATGAATTCACCCTCACGACACTAGACGAAACGCTTACCTACCGAGTGGAATCCATACGCACCGTCACCCCTGACGACGTAAGCTGGGTCAAACCGGAAACCGGGCAAGACAAGGTCACACTGCTCACCTGCACGCCATACGGCATCAACACACATAGACTGCTCGTCACCGGCACCCGCATACCCAACCACGATGAACGATCCCAAGACCCCGGATGCGCCATAGCCAACGTCCTTGCCTCGACGGGAGCGATACTTGCCATCATCTGGAGCGGCACCATCGCCATCATCCGCCACTACCGACGCATCTGGCGCAGACGCCCCCACGGATACAATGAGCATCATGATCGACGAAGTACTGTTCCTACGCCACGGAAGAACCGCCTACAACCTTGGCAGAAGACTGCAAGGCCAAATCGACATCCCCCTCGACATCGTCGGCCGATGGCAGGTGGACCAAAGCGCCTACGAACTTGCCCGCCGATACTACTGGGCGAAAATCACCAATCAGGCACAGCATCCCGAAACCCTGCAACAACCAACCGGACTGGACGCGCATCTCGCCGACCCGAACGAAATCACACAAGCGCCGGCATCGAAACGCCAGATGACCATCATCTCCTCCGACCTGTTCCGCGCACAACAGACCGCGCGCGCCTTCGCCAACCTGCTCGGCCTGCCCGTCGAATACGACTCCAGGCTACGCGAACGCAGTTTCGGCGAATGGGAAGGCATGACCCGTGAGGAAATACGAGAAGTCAACGCCCCGGACTACGACTCATGGCGCTCACATACCGGCGGAGAACTCAACCATGGCGTGGAAAGCCGCACCCACACCGGACAACGAGGAAGCCGGGCGGTGCTCGACATTCTTGACCGACACCGCGAAAACATCGTGCCGACCACACTGCTTATCGTCGGCCACGGATCCTGGATCGTAGCCACCATCGAAACACTGCTTGGCATGGACCCCGACAGTCTCAGCAACCTTGGCTCCATGCGCAACGCCTTCTGGTCACGCATGACGCCTGCCGGCGATGCGGAACGACCCCGATGGACACTTGACGAATTCAACCAAGGTCCGGCCATTGCAGCATTCACCGACTGGGAGAACGGACCCGACGACCTCAGAGGACCGAACATGCCGCAATGGAAACCGATCATGCAGTAAAGGGGCTCACGGACACACCCCGAGAAACCCCGATTCCACAGCCGGAACATGAACAGTCGGTTAACGTTTCACCTTGCGCATCGCAAATTCTGCGCATAGGACTATCCTTAATGAGGTTGTATGCCCGGTCACACGGTTTCCTGCCGCGGATCTCGGGCTACCGTACAGCGATAGAACGTCAGAAAGCGCGAAAGGCGGGTGAGAGACATGTTGAGAATGTTCAGAACGATTAACGGCCAGGTGGAACAGATTCAAAAACCTGAGAACGGCTCCTGGCTGTGCCTGTCCGAACCAACCGACGTGGAGCTCGCCAGCGTCGCCCAAGAAACCGGCATCGACCTGGCCGACCTGCGCGCCCCGCTGGATGACGAAGAGCGCTCGCGAGTCGATGTCGAGGATGATTACACGATGATCATCGTTGACATCCCGACCGTCGAGGAACGCGGCGGTCGTGACTGGTACGAGACCATCCCGTTGTCGATCATCATCACGCAGTCGATGATCATCACCGTCTGCATGCAGGACACCCCGGTGCTGCATCCGTTCATGGAAGGTACCATCCGCGGTTTCAACACGTACATGAAAACGCGTTTCATCCTGCAGATCCTCTACCGCAACGCCACCATGTATCTGCGTTACCTACGCATCATCGACCGCGAGAGCGACAAGCTCGAACTGAAACTGCGCCATTCCATGCAGAATCGTGAGATCCTCATGCTACTTGAACTGAGCAAGACCTTGGTCTACTTCACCACGTCACTCAAATCGAATGAAATCGTGATGGAGAAGCTAACGACCCTGCCCCGTATCAAGCAGTACCCGGAGGATGAGGATCTGCTCGACGACGTCATCACGGAAAACAAGCAGGCAATCGAGATGGCCAACATCTACAGCGGCGTTCTTGCGAACATGACCGACGCCTTCGCGTCGATCGTGTCGAACAACCTGAACAACGTGATGCGCATCTTCACCATCATCTCCATCACGCTGTCGATACCGACGTTGATCTTCTCCATGTACGGCATGAACTTCCAGCAAGGCATGTTGGGCATGCCGTTGTCCGACAAGCCGTGGGGCTTCGTGGTGATCATCCTGATCTCACTGGTGCTTTCGGGAATCGTCACTTGGTTCCTTACTCGTTCACGCATGTTCAAGTAGATTGTGCGTCACCGGCCGGTGGTCCCGCCGCCGGCGCATGATGGGTGTTCGGAAGGCGGTTACATGACGCACGGGATACGGAACATTGCGGCGATGCTGTGTGCCGCGTCGATTGTGGTTGGCGTGAGCGCATGCGGCACCTCCATCTCCGTGGTGACCAACGGCCAGGCGCAGGGGCCGACCATCACCATTGGCGTAGCCACCGATCAGCCGGGACTCGGCTTGCTGCACGGTAAGGATTATTCCGGGTTCGACATCACCGTAGCCCGATACGTCGCACAATACCTAGGATTTGCCGGCAAGCAGGTCGTGTTCGCAAAGGTGATTCCCTCGACTCGCGTTTCGGCATTGACTTCGGGGGATGTCGATATGGTCGTGGATTCCTTCGCGACGAACACCGACCATGACGACGAAGTGACCTTTGCCGGACCGTATCTTACGGTACGTCGGGATTTGCTGATTCGTGCCGATGATAAGGATGGGATCCTGAGTGTCGATGATCTGGACGGCAAAACCGTATGCACGGCCAAGGGATCCATCTCCGGCTCCGATATGCGGAACCTGACCGACAAGATGACGGTCGAGGAACGTGACACCTATCCGCAGTGCGTCACGGCGCTGATGATAGGCGAAGCCGACGCCATCATCTCCGATGACGTCATTCTTACGGGACTTGCGGCCGACAGGGGAGGCGGCTACCTGAAGGTGGTCGGCGAACCGTTCGGCGAACAATCCTATGGCATCGCCGTCAGGAATGGTAAGAGCGAGCTGGTCGGACAGATTGACGCGGCACTCAAAGCCATGGTCGCGGACGGTTCATGGTCGAGTGCGGTGCAAGCCCTGAAGCAGGATATCGGATACACCATCGACGTTTCGTCGAACCCGCCTACGGTGCGGCGGAAAAACTAATCTGCATGCCGCTTCTTGGATAATGATTATCGCCTTGCCAAGTGTCCAGTTGCGCGGCTAGTTTCATGCATTATGAATGACACCGAGAAAAGCGCACAGGCGCAGTCGAACGAATCCGCCGAGCCGTCGTTTCGCTACAATGCGAAGCTGGCTCAAGGCGTTGAGGAGAAATGGCAGAAGATCTGGGATGACGAGGGTACGTTCTGGGCGGCCAACGTCAACGGCGAGCTGAAGGATGGCAAGGGCCACAACGCGGAGGGCCGTCCATCCTACTTCGCCATGGACATGTTCCCCTATCCATCGGGCAAGGGCCTGCATGTGGGCCACCCGCTGGGGTATCTCGCCACCGATGTGGTCAGCCGTTATCACCGCATGAAGGGTGAGAACGTGTTGCATGCCATGGGCTATGACGCCTTTGGTCTTCCTGCCGAGCAGTACGCCGTACAGACCGGCCAGCATCCACGCATCACCACCGAACAGAACATCGCCAACATGCGCCGCCAGTTGCATCGCATGGGTCTGAGCTTTGATAACCGTCGCTCCTTCGCCACCATCGATCCGGGTTATGTGCGTTGGACCCAGTGGATCTTCTCACGCATCTATGACGCTTGGTATGACGAGGAAGCCGTCAATCCGAGCGGTTCCAAAGGCTGCGCAAGACCGATCAGCGAGCTGGTCGAACAGTTCGAATCCGGTGCGCGCGCCATTCCGGGTTGTGAGGGCAGGTCCTGGGCCGACTTGAATGAAGCAGAACGGGCGGATGTGCTCAACGACTTCCGTCTGGCATACATCTCTAAGTCCCCGGTCAACTGGTGTCCGGGACTGGGTACCGTGCTCGCCAACGAGGAGGTCACCGCCGAAGGCAAGTCCGAACGAGGCAATTTCCCGGTGTTCCAGCGCGAGCTACGCCAATGGTCCATGCGCATTACCGCCTACGGTCACCGTCTGATCGAGGATCTCGACGGCATCGATTGGCCGGAAAAAGTCAAGCTGATGCAGCGTAACTGGATTGGCGAGTCCCATGGCGCCTCCGTGCATTTCACCGTCGAAACCCCGAACGGTATCAGGGACATGGAGATCTACACCACTCGTCCCGACACTCTGTTCGGCACCACATTCGCCGTCGTGTCTCCGGAGCACCACCTGCTCGCCGATGTCCCCGACGAGTGGCCTGCCGAAACCCCGGAGAACTGGAAGGGTGGCTATGCCACTCCGGTCGAAGCCGTGCGGTCCTACCGTCTGGCCGCCGAAGCCAAGACCGCCAAGGACCGTGTCGACGAGGCGGGCGAAAAGACGGGTCTGTTCACTGGCCTGTATGCCATCAACCCGATTACCGGAGCCAAGCTGCCGCTGTTCACCGCCGATTACGTGCTCATGGATTATGGCACTGGTGCCATCATGGCTGTGCCGGGTGGCGATCAGCGTGACTATGATTTCGCCGTCAAGTTCGGTCTGCCGGTCATATATACCGTCAAGCCGCTGCCGGAATCCGGCGATGACCTGGCCGACTACGAGGGCAAGGCTCCGTTCGTCTCCCACGACGGCATCGTGATCAACTCTTCCGTAGCGTCCACCAAGGCCAAGGGCGATGCCCTGAGTCTCGACGGTCTGCGCGTCGACGAGGCCATTGACAAGGTCAATGCATGGCTTGAATCCGCAGGTGTCGGCAAGGGCACCGTTAGCTACCGTCTGCGCGATTGGCTCTTCAGCCGCCAGCGCTATTGGGGCGAGCCGTTCCCGATCGTCTACGGTGAGGACGGCACCCCGCATCTGCTACCCGACGAACAGCTGCCGATCAACCTGCCGGATGTGCCGGACTACAGCCCGAAGACCTTCGACCCCGAAGATGCCGAATCCAACCCGGAAGCACCGTTGAGCCGCAATGAGGATTGGGTCAAGGTCGAGCTTGATCTGGGCGACGGCAAGAAGACCTACTACCGTGACACCAACACCATGCCGAACTGGGCCGGCTCCTGCTGGTATTACATGCGATACCTCGATCCGACCGACACCGAACACATGGTGGAGAAGGACGAATACGATTACTGGATGGGCCCGAACCACAACGAGACCACCGGCAAGGCCGGTGGTGTGGACCTGTACATCGGTGGCGTGGAGCATGCCGTACTGCATCTGCTGTATTCGCGTTTCTGGCACAAGGTGCTCTTCGACCTCGGCTTCGTCGACTCCGCCGAACCGTTCCATAAGCTGTTCAATCAGGGCATGATCCAGGCCTATGCCTACACCGACGACCGTGGCCAGTACGTGCCGGCCGCCGAAGTGGTGGAAGGTCCTGCCGATGCCAATGGCGAACCGACCTTCACCTGGAACGGCGAACACGCCAACCGCGAGTTCGGCAAGATGGGCAAGAGCCTGAAAAACATCATCACCCCGGATGACATGTACGAGAACTACGGCGCAGATACCTTCCGCCTATACGAGATGGGCATGGGACCGCTGGCCGAATCCCGTCCGTGGAACACCCGCAACGTGGTCGGCTCCATGCGTTTCCTGCAGCGTCTGTGGCGTAACGTCATCGACGAGACCACCGGTGAGGTTCGCGTCAGCGAGGGTGACCTCGACTCCAAGACCCTGAAACTCCTGAACAACACGATTGCCGACGTGACCGTGGAAATGGAGGCCATGCGCCCCAACACCGCCATCGCCAAGCTCATTGTGCTCAACAATCATCTGACTGGTCTTGATGATGTGCCGCGTGCCGCCATCGAACCGCTGATTCTGATGCTTTCACCGATTGCACCGCACATCTGCGAAGAACTGTGGAACAGGCTCGGCCATGACGAATCGCTGGCCCATGCCGACTGGCCTAAGGCCGATGAACGTTATGTCGGCCAGGACACCGTTACCGCAGTGGTGCAGATCAAAGGCAAGGTGCGTGCCAAACTCGAGGTCACTCCGGATATCGATCCGAAGGAGCTTGAGCAGATGGCCCTCGAAGCGGTCGCCGACCGTCTTGGCGGCAAGGAGCCACGCAAGGTGATCGTCAAAGCGCCGAAGATCGTTTCGATCGTCCCCGCGGAATGACGACTGAAGGCCTTCGAAAGGACTGAATCGTTCTTCCGCTTGGCGACACGCCGAGCCTGTGGATAACTGACGTCCTTCGACCACAAGGGCCGTTTCGACTGGACAAACGCCCATGACTCCATCAGCGTGGAGTCATGGGCGTTTTCGTTATCAGAAAGAAGCATATGGGCGCAGCCGCACCGATGACGCGGCTGCAACGGTTGAATGCTCCCGAAACAACGTCAAGGCCTGAGCCTCATCCGTCTGCGCACTGTCCTCAACCCGCACGATCGTACGCCCGGGCATCATCGCAAGTGCGGCGTGCCGTTGCAGCCAAACCATCACTGGCCGATTTGGCGGGTGTCCAGCCATCAGACTCCGAAGAGCCGATCAATCGCGGCCGAAGAGACAAGCCACGCATCATATTTCAGCCGATTCATGCGGTCATTGCGATGCTGACCCTGACCTGCGCGTTATGTGCAAGCCTGACCATGCTTATCCAACAGGCGACCCACTATGCACAACTGCAATCCACGCAACCCACGGTACGGCAAACCGCACATCCTTCATCCGGCGCGTCGCCGTCGGCATCCGCCTCATCCGCACAGTCGGATACGGCACAATCCGAATCGACCGATACCGATCCCACTTCCGACCTTCTTGACCTCAATACCGCAGGCTTGGAGGAACTGCAGACGCTGAAGGGAATCGGTCCGGTTACCGCGCAACGCATACTTGATTACCGCATGCAGTTCGGTCGTTTCGACAATGTGGATCAGCTGATGGATGTCAAAGGCATCGGAAGCAAGACGTTGGCCAAATTCCGTGATCAGGTATGTGTGCGATGAACGGGAAAGGTCGGTGGTCCGAACGTGAGCGAGGCAGCAGGGACCGGCGCCTGTTGCCCGTGACAGTGCTGAGTTGGTCGGCAAGTCTCCTCACGCATGCTGTGTTCTCAATGATGACGGCGAACGGGACACACGCCGGTCCGCTACTGATCGCCATCATATTGCTGATGGTTGTGGTGGCCGGTGTGGGATTGGCGTCGTTGAGACTGAGCGGCCCGAACGCCACCAAGCTGATGGCTTGGCACAGTGGTGCCATGGTATGCATCGCCGCCGTGCTGGCATGCTCCTGCACCGCACTGACCTATGATCTTGTGCAGTGGAATGACGTGTCCTCGTCGCTGGCGAGGAAGGGAACAACGCCGGTTACGGTGCGGCTGCATGTCGTTTCGCCGACGGTTGCCTCGAACAGGCGCGCCAATGACTGCCAAGCGGATGCCGTATTGCAAACCGTGACCGAAGGCCAACTCGTTCGGGCATCGGCCAGTCGTATACGGGTATACGCCGATCAGCCCGACTGCGCCATGTTGCGGCAGGACGGCACATACCAGTTGGACGGCATGCTGATGCCATCCGACTATGGCAGCATGCCGATATGGCTGACCGACGTGGACGACATTCGGATGATTCGCGCGCCGAATGCCGTCTTCCGTCTTGTCGATGTGATGCAACGTTCCTTTTTCATACAGACCGGCAGGCTTTCGGATCAGGGCAAGGTGCTGGTTCCCGGGCTGACATTGGGCATTCTCGGACAGGATTACGTGCCGGCGGAAGACTCGACCGATGGATCCGGCATCGATGCCACCTATGCCGGCCGATTGGAGGATGATTTCCGGAAATCGGGAATTCTGCATCTGATGGCGGTCAGCGGCGGCCATCTTGCCGTGGTCGCCACGCTGGTCCGTACGATTTGCGCGTTTTTCGTAATACCACGAAGAATTACGGCAATACTGATCGGTCTTTCCTACATTGCATTGTCCTGTTGCATGTTTCCTTCGGATTCCGTCTTCCGTGCGTTACTGATGGGACTGGCCGGCGCGACCTGTCTGTTTGTAGGACGGCGTGGGCAGGCGCTAAATACCTTATGCTGGACCGCTATGGGCGTGTTGCTTATCCAGCCGTACATGTCATATAGCTTCGGGTTTGCACTTTCGTGTGCCGCGGTGCTGGGCATAGTGCTGTTCGCGGACCGTATGACCGATTGGCTGAAAGCGATGTTGCCGCTATTCGTGGCACAGGCTGCGGGCATGACCATCGCCGCACAACTGTTCACCTTGCCGTTACAGGTGCTGATCGAACCGGAGCTGCCGGTATTTTCGATTCTGGCGAATCTTGTGGTCTCACCTGTCGTCGGTTTTTCCACGTTGGCTGGACTGGCGTCATTGGCCTTGTCTTGGATACTGCCCGACATCGGGTTCGTGCTGGCGTGGCTATCCGGTTGCGGCACCGCAATCATGGAGATCGTATCGTTGCATTTGGGATCGGGCAATCACGCCACCATCCCATGGGCCGGCGGCATACCAGGCGCGATGTTGGTTCTGGCTGTCGAGTCGGTCTGCGCTTGTTCGGTATGGTTGATGCGTCGCATCGCAAGACGCGCGGGAACGCCGGAACAGGGCATGCCCGGTCGTCGTATGCTGAGCAATCCCATGGATCGATTGCGCCTGTGGGGTACGCTTACGTTCGCCGCGTTGAAAAACATGCATTGGGATGCCGGCTGATGATGGCACGCTTGTCCACCGATGCGGCGAGATTGAATACTATGCCGAAAACATCCGCAACGAATACGCCATTCCACATCGTCTTTGGCGGGGATTCGTATCTGAATGAACAGACGGTGCGCGATCAGTGTGTTGCCGCGCAACGCAAGTATCCTGATGCGGAACTGATCGAATTGGATGCAATGGGCGCGGATCATTATGCTTTCGACGAAGCGGTGAGTCCTTCGTTGCTCAGTGATCGGGCGATCGTGAAAATCGTCAACCTGCAAGGCGCCGACGAAAAGCTTGGTGATGCCATGGTCGAATATTGCAGGCAGGCATGCAAGGATCCCACGGACTGCAGCATTGTCATCTGCCAGCATGAAGGCGGAGTCAAAGGCAAACGACTGGTGGATCAGCTCACGAAGGCCGGAGCCGACAAACAAGTCGTGCCCGATCTGAAAAAGGCCGACGCCAAGCTCAACTTCGTCATGCAATGCTTCGATCGTAGAAACCGTCGTGTGGACCCGATGGCAGCACAGCAGCTCGTGGCCGTACTCGGCGAGAAAACCGGTGAGCTTGCTGCGATGGTCGCCCAGCTGTGTTTTGATTTCGACGACGATCCAATGGGATTGAATCGTGTGAACCAGTATCTTGATTCCAACCCGCAGGTCACTGGTTTTGTCGTAGCCGATCAGGCCATGGCCGGTCGTTCCGCCGATGCCATCATCGCCATGCGATCAGCGGTGGAGCAGGGCATCGATCCGATTGCGCTGATCGGAGCCCTTGCCATGAAGCTGCGTACACTCGCCAAAGCGTCGGCTGTGCGTGCCGGTACCATTTCTCAAGCAGAGGCGAAAACGAACCCGTGGGCACTCAAGAATGCCACACGGCAACTTCCCGGATGGACTTCGGCAGGTCTGGGCCGATGCATCCAGATGCTTGCATGGGCGGACGAGCAAAGCAAAACCAGTGGAGGAGACCCGGTCTATGCGCTGGAACGCTCCATCGAACTCATTAGTCAAAAAGGACGGATCAACAGGTCATGAACAGTAACGGCATCGTCATGATGGTCGAGACCGGCGACGATATGCGCGCAATCGGCGAACGGTTGTCAAAACTGACCCACGGAGGGGATGTGGTGCTGCTTTCCGGGCCGCTTGGTGCCGGCAAAACCACATTCGCGCAAGGTTTCGGCGCGGGGCTCGGCATCACGGAGCCCATCGTGTCTCCGACATTCACCATTGCACGCGAGCTTGAGGGACGCTTCTCCGATGGGTCTTCCGCACATCTGGTGCACGTTGACGCCTATCGTCTTGGAGGCAATGCCTACGCTCCCGGACAGGATGCCGTGGGCCGGCTGCTGGATGAGATCGAATCTCTGGGACTGGATGAGGAGTTGGAGAATCCAAGCGATAATACGGTAATTCTTATGGAGTGGGGCGAGCAGATGGCTGCGGCCCTTGCGCCGGAACGGTTGGAAATCCATATCGACAGACCGGTCGATGTCGACACGGCTGGGGATGACAGGGAACTGACCGGCGACGGCGTGCGCATCGTCACCATGATTCCAATCGGCGCGGCCTGGAGTGGCTTCGATTTCGCAAACGGATCCCGCTGATCGTTGTTTTGGCCGCTTCTAGCGTCGGTTGTACAGTATCTAGAGGTTTGGCACAAGGAGTTCTTGAAAATGCAGACACTGGTGATTGACACCTCGTACGGTTCCACGGTCGGCGTGGTCGGGCATGAGCCCATAGTGGAGACCGATTCGCGTACGCATGTCGAGAAACTGCAGGTGAACATCGCCCATGCCGTCGAACAGGCGGGACTCAGACCCACGGATATCGAGCGCATCGTGGTAGGCATTGGCCCGGCGCCGTTCACGGGACTCCGAGCGGGCATCGTAGCGGCCAAGGCGCTGGCATTCGCCACCGGAGCCGAACTGGTGGGACAGGATGCGCTTTCACCGCAAACGCAACTGGTCGATGAATACGCCAGTGATGACGCGTGCCATCTGACGCTTGCGATCAACGATGCCCGTCGTCGGCAACTGTACTTCATGCTGATGGATTCGGCACGGGGGAGCGCCATGCCCCGAACATTGGTCGGCATGGACATCGACTATCCGCAATCCATCGTGCGACGGGTCGATGCCGCGGTTGAACTGCTGCGAGCGGATCGTCCGAACGTACGGTATGTGGTCGACGTTGTAGGCCATGGCGCTTCGAAATACGCTATGACATGGGATTCGCTGGCTGCGCTCGGCTCCGTGTCCGACGATACGCTGCTTGATAAAGGAGCCTACGGATTGGAACGGTTCGCCTCATTCGCCACATCCGACGAGTCGCTGGCCCGTCCCGTTCCCATTGAACCGCTGTATCTTCGACGTCCTGACGTATCCGTACCGAATCCGCTCAAGCATGTGCTCAACCATGCCGGTGCCGATAAAACGGAGTGATGCAGCGAATATGATTGTCGATCATACGCAGGTTGAACAAGATGCGGCCATCAGACAGATCGTCGCACTGGAGGCTGATCTGTTCGGTCACGGTGCCTGGAGCGAACATTCGGTCCGGCAGGAACTCAATGCGCCGGCACGTACTTACCTGTTGGATATTGAACCGTCAGATGACGATGGGATTCCGATCGTTCGCGGCTATGCCGGCTTCTGGTATGACGGTGATGATGCGGAGATCATGACCATCGGCGTCGGCAGGTCGTTTCAGCGCAGGGGAATTGCGGCGATGCTCCTGCAATCCTTGATTGAATCGGCCAAACGGCAGGGCGCGAAACGCATGCTCTTGGAGGTGCGCGTCGACAATGTGCCGGCATTGGGATTATATGAACGTTTCGGTTTCATCAGGATGGGTCTGCGCAAACGGTATTACCAGCCCGAAGGAATCGATGCCTACACCATGAGTCTCGATCTTGAGCCACGAACCATCGGCTTCCAACCACAGAACTAACGGAGTGTCCAACCAATGAGCGAACCAATCGTACTCGGTATCGAATCCACTTGCGATGAAACCGCTGCGGCCGTAGTGCAGGGCAGAACGCTGATCTCCAACGTCGTGGCCTCATCCATGGACGACCATGCGCGCTACGGCGGTGTGATTCCGGAAATCGCCTCACGGGCGCATGCCGAAGCTTTCGTACCATGTGTGTCGAAGGCTCTGGCCGACGCCGATATGACGCTGTCCGACATCGACGCCATCGCCGTTTCCGCGGGCCCTGGTCTTGCCGGTTGCCTCGCCGTCGGCGTTTCCGGGGCGAAAGCGCTGGCTTGGGCCGCGAACAAGCCGATCTATGGCATCAATCATGTCATTGGGCACATCGCCGTCACCCAACTGCAGTTCGGCCCGTTTCCCAAGGACACGCTTGCGCTGATCGTGTCAGGTGGCCACACTTCGCTGCTGCACGTTGAAGATGTGGCCCGGCACATCGATGTGGTCGGTACCACCCTTGACGATGCCGCCGGCGAATGTTTCGACAAAGTGGCACGACTGCTCGGTTTCCCCTATCCGGGAGGCCCGCATATCGACCGTCACGCCCAGTCGGGCGACCCACATGCCATCAAGGTGCCGCAGGGACTCACCCAAGGCAAAGCCGGAAGGCAACACCCATACGACTTCAGTTTCTCCGGGGTCAAGACCGCCGTCGCACGTTGGATTGAACAGCGTCAGACCGCAGGTCTTGAGATTCCCGTCGACGACGTGTGCGCTTCGCTGGCCGACTCCGTTGCCACCGTGCTTGCCGAAAAAGCCATGCGAGGCTGTGAACAGTATGATTCCGGCACACTGATTGTCGGCGGTGGTTTTTCCGCGAACTCCCAGTTGCGTGCCAAACTGTTGGAAGTCGGCAAGGAACGGGGGGTCGAGGTTCGTGTTCCCCGTATCAAACTATGTACCGACAATGGTGCGATGGTGGCCATGTTGGGTGTCAATCTGGTCGAAGCGGGAGTCAAGCCGTCCGCTCCGGATTTTCCGATCGACTCCGCCATGCCTTTAACCAGAATTTCCATGTGACACGCTGAGGTTTTGCAGTAGCACTATTCCGGAGTATCATCTTCATCTTGTGCACAGCGCATTCCTGCGTAGCTCAGTTGGCAGAGCATCCGACTGTTAATCGGACGGTCACTGGTTCAAGCCCAGTCGCAGGAGCCATGGTATGAGCCCTTGGTTTCCAAGGGTTCCGCTCTTCGGGCGGTCCTCTGCGGAAGGGGCTGCGGATGGGCCGGGGATACACAGTTGGACACAGATTCGCATATTCGTCGGGACACGCCGTGGGGACGGGGTCTGCGTCCGACATTGCGGCGTGTCGCAGGGATGGCCGCGAAGCCACAGGGGTTACGCCGGGAACACGCCCGCAGTCTCCTGCATCTCGGTATCCGAGACGTGCCGTTCCATATCCCGAGATTTTTTTAATATTCACAATATTTTCACGAAAACTGTGGATTGAGGCTCACCAAAACCTCATTTGAGCCTCAATTGAGCCTCAGCTAGACAGCATGTCTAATTTCAAATCGGCTTCATGGAGCCGTTTTCAGAGGGTCGTGATGTCACGCTTCGGTCACACGATGTCACAACGATGTCACGCTTCGGTCACAACGATGTCACAACGATGTCACTATATAACAAAACTAAAAGAAGATTATTATTCGCTTACGCTCATAACAATCTGAGAAAGTTTTTCGATTTCGTGCTAGATTCGACCTCGATGACGCCGAACGGCTTGACAGCCACACCGGAACCCACACCGGGAACGGCAGGGGAATCCAAGCCAGATCATCGAAGCTCCGACGACCGGAGCCCAAAGCAAACGAAAGCCCCTCCACTAGGACCTGACACCTAGCGGAGGGGCTTTCCTCGTATTCGGGGCTAATTGCCCTTACCGTTCGAACTCGCCGTTCAGGTACCTGCATTCGAAATCGTCCGTGGCGCATCCGGTCGGAGTCCTCTCATCCTCGTCCCCGTAGCCCGTGACGGCGCTCCGATAGGTGGACACCGTGGAATCGTAGTGGGCGACGGCCGCCGCGATGACTCCCGCACCGACGGCCATGAGGACCATGACGCCCGCGAGAATCGGATACACCGCATTCCTGGACCCGGTACGCCTCCTCGTATAGGCCACGGCCTCCTCCTTGACTTTCGCTTCGATCTGAGCCTCGTCCAAGCCTTCCTGCGCGTGTTTCTCGTATAGGCCGTCCAGTGTGGGCTGGTCCCCGCCTCCCTCGTCAAGGCGTTCCATCTCATAGGCCGTCCTCCAGTCGATGAGACCGGAACGGCGGATACCGTTCAATACGGCCGACTGGATGACAGCCCCGAGTATCGCGATGCCCGCGATGCCGGCGAAGACGTATGCGAATATCATGGTTTCCTTCTTTCTTCCTGTTTGTGTACGACCCGTCTCATGGCGTGTCGTTTTAGAACATTTGTTCTAACGGTTGTATTATCGGTATCCGGGTCCGAACATGCGTTCGAACGAGGATATGAGAAAGGCCGCACGCCCGTCTTGCCCGAGGAGTGTGCGGCCTTGTGCGACACGACACCAAGGAGGTGTGCGCATGGACTAGCTTACTACCGTTGCGTAACGCCGCGCGCCTCGTCCATGATGGCGAAGCCGTTGGGCAGTCCGAGGATGCGGGCGATCTTGTCGATGTCGTCAGTGGTCCATGCCTGTTCGCCTCTGAAGCGGGTGCTCACGTATGACTGCGACTTGCCGATGAGATAGCCCATCCTGTTCTGGGATATGCCCTGCGCCTTCATCCTGTTCCTTATGGTTTCCGCTATCACCTTCGTTATGCCGCTAGTTTCTGGCATTTCATCTTTTCTTACCATGTGGAACATGTTATCGCATTTGCGATAACTAGGGAATGGCGACACTCCGATAAAACCGTAATATGGGGCCGATTTAACGAAATGCCTACCGCATATGAATTGACAATCAAACAAACCCGAGTACTATCAATATCAGCAAACACCGCAAATGCGGTAATTGAAAGGATGAAGAACATGACTTCAATGAACACCGCCATCTCTCAGGCGATTCGAGTGCAGGCCGCACGCGAAGGAATCTCCCTGAGGAAGATTTCCAAGGAGATCGGCATGGGCTACACGTCCTTCTGGTCCCGTCTCGGAGGCGAACGGTCTTGGAACACCGACCAGCTGTCCCTCCTCGCCAAGGCATTGCACCTCGACAGCGCATGGACACTTATCTCCATCGCGGAGGAAGAGCGCGCGAAGATCGACGACCAGACGCTCGTGGCATAGAAGAGCATCATGAATATGAATGAATCTAACGCCAACCTCAAGAACCCGTCCATCGTCTACTGCGATAACCGGATTGACGAGTTCACGTCCACCGTGGAGGCCACGCTCTTCAGCGCGAAAGTCGAAACCGGCCCCGACGGTCCGATGGTCGTGCTGACCGCATACGCCGCCGATTCGGACGTGGACGCGGACCGCATCGTTTGGCGGCTCAAACCCAACACGGTGCGCCGCTTGAGGAACTGGTTCAACAAGATCGTGATGCAGGTGGACGGCGACGACGCGAAGAAGGAACTCGACGCGCTCTCCAAGTACGCGCAGAACATGGGAGACTCCAATGAGTGAGATCACCAGAGCATATAAGCGTGAATGGCTTTTCGACAACGGTTACATGAAGGTCGTGGACGGGACTGAATATCTCAGTCTCAAGGCCATGCACCTACTGACCGGGGTCAGCCCCGAACGGTGGAAGGACGAAATGTCCAAGGCAACCAAGAACGGCATGCGATTCCGGAAGAGCATGACACAGGACGTGCTCAGAGGGGCGAAAGAGATTCAGGCACGACTCGGCACGAACGATTTAGTCGAGATTCTTTACGCGGAGGCAACCATATGAGCGATGATATCGTTGAGGTCCCGTTCAACGGGAGCGTGATGATCGCGCAGAAGTCGGATGACGGGGAGATCTATGCGGCGTTGAAGCCGATCTGCGAAAACATCGGGATTGCCTTCAACGGCCAGAGGGAACGGCTTAACAGAACGCCTTGGGCAGTTGTGCGTATGATACGCACAACTGGTGCTGACGGTAAACGGTACGACATGATGGCCGTCAGCCGGAAGACGCTGACGATGTGGCTTGCGACCATCGACACGAGCCGTCTCAAGGACGAACATGCCCGCCGTAACGTGACCGTCTACCAGCAGGAAGCCGCCGAAGCCCTCGACCGGTATTTCCATGAGGGTGGCGCAATCCGCACATACGATTCCGACAGTGATGCGGACATCATGGCCCGAGCGTTGTTGGTGGCGCAGAAAACCCTCGAACGTAAGAACCGTGAACTCCAAGCCAAGACCGATCAGATCAAGGAATTGGAACCGAAGGCGAAGGCTTTGGACGATTTCACCAACGTACCCGACGTCCTACTGGTCAGAGAGACGGCGAAACTGCTTTCGAACGCGGGTCCGCCGATCGGCGAGAGGGAGTTGTGGAAGTGGCTTGACCAGCATGGTTGGGTGTACCGGCATGCCGGAACATGGTGGGCGGCTTCGGAACGCGTCAAGGCCGGGCATCTGGTCATGGTCGAGTCAAGATCGCATGGCCAACGTGGTGACGGTACGCTTTTCGCCTATGCGCCGACCGTCAAGATCACCCGTAAGGGATTGGCGCTGTTACACAGGCGTCTCGGAGAGCGGACGTTGGATGCCGCGCTTGGGCCTGAACAGGGAGGGGCTACACGATGAAAAACCGTAGGACATTGACGGACGCGCGAAACGCCATCGCCAGCCGTCCGCGCAAATGGCGCAAGCCGGTACCATGCCCCATCTGCGGCGGCAAAGACATCGGAGTCCACACATTCGGCAAAGGACTCGACCGAATCACCTTGCAGATAGTCCAGTACTGGAACATCACCTGCCTGGAATGCTGGTGTCACGCCATCGTCATCACCAAACACACCGATCGTAAAGAGGCAATCCGCGTATGGAACTACCTCGCAACCGACTACCCGAAAGCAAAGGAGAATGCGAAATGATCAGAACCATCACCGCGAACGTGGAAGTCAGCAGGACTATCGACTATCTGGCCGTCATCGAATGGTGCACCAATCAGTATGGCGAACCCACCGAAGAGAACATCCTCAAGGCACTCAATGATGGCAAGGTCGTCTTCGATGATGTCATTTATGCCGCAAATCATTCCATCGAAAAATATCTCAGCGTAAGCAACATCGAAGAAGACGAGGACTGATCATGATCGACGAAGAACTGAACTACCTCATGAACGAGCTGGAAACCCGTATAAGGATGCTCAAAGACACTGTGCAAAGGCTCAATGGCAAACTTCATGCACTCGCCACGCCCACGCCGACACTGCCGGACGAGCGGGGATACTACTTCACGCAACAGTGCGGAATGCTACTCAAGGATGGGGACGATGAATGGAGCATGAGAGCTTCTGATGGACGTGCCACAGTGGGATTTTGGGATGGCACGACCTTCACCAAGGATTCGAATGTCGTCGTTGCCAAGCTCGGCCCCGATGCATTCCCGCTGGTTCCCCTCGGTGAAGTGATTCTGCCATCCGAACATATCAAGGAAGACAAGGAAGACTGACATGAGATTCGACAAAAGCCCCAGCGGCGCCAATTCCATTTCCATCAGTATGGACGAAGCCATGGATACCCGCGTCTACTTCGATGAACGCATCGACAATACAGGCGAGATCAATATCGTCATGAGTGATGACAGGTTCATCGAACTGCGCGACATTCTCAACAGGCTCTATCCATTGGAAGACACCACGCCTACGGTGACATTGCCGGAAGCTCAGGGCCTGTATCTTACGCAAGACCGTCGAGTGGTGTTCAAGGACTGCGATGACGATTGGAGTCTGGTTGGGTTCAACAGTAGCGTCGTGGAATGCTTCTGGGATGGGCTCACCTACACCAAAGACCTGAAATCCATCGTTTCCAATCTTGGCATTGACGCATTCCCTCTGATTCCGGTCAGCGCCAAACCATCCAAGGCCGGTGATTGATCATGGCTGGTCGTGAACCGATTCAGGTGAGTGTCGTGTTCAAAGTGTTGGACGAAGCTCAGGCTCGAGAGTTTCTGGGCTTGGGTCAGGGCACTCAGCGTGAAGAGTTGAACAGGCTTGCCGTGAACATCGGCGGTAAGAAACGGTGGCTGTCTACCACCCTTGCGGCATACGCGGCTGGTTGTCCTCCGTGGAATAAGTGAAGATTCTTCCCCTTCCGGTAGGGCACTAGCCGGTAGGGGTCATCGCCTGAGAATGAGGACGTGGCTTTACACTCCCTCGACGACTTCTCCTTGTACTCCTTTCACATTGCGTCAGCATGCATGTCGGGGGATGCGGGGCCGCTCATGGTTCGACTCCATGCTCAGGCACGATGCCACCACCAACTTGCGAGCGAATACCCAGTTCTATTGCGTGGTGGCACCAGATAACTGAATAGGAACCCGATACGGCGGGAACCCCCTGAAAGAAAAGCAGTTTTCCGAAGGCGTTTACATACACTACCCGCCGCATCATGCCGGCGAACGGTTTCGACGGTCACGAACGAAGAAAGGCATACCGCAATCATCACATGCCAGCATGCGTGACAATTTCAGGCCGTTACGCACGAAAATCAGACCGCCGCAAGTTCAACCCTTGCAACCGGCACCAAGATCGGAACACACACTTTTTTAGGAGACTTATCATGACACACAACAACAAACTTGCACAGGCCAAATCGATGCCGAATACCCACGAGGTAATCGCCTGTGCATCATTCTTGGACACGGCCATAGCGGTTTCGAATACCCAGCCCACGAACGCCATGCCTACAATCCTTGCCGCCGCCAAGACTGATTCGAATACCCATCCATCCAGCGCGGCGGCACCAATTCTTGGCTTGCACCGAAGACCGTCGGAATACCCACCAAGACGACGTGTAGGCCATCATAAATCTTGCGGGAACACCAATATGACGACGAATACCCACGCGGATACCGTGTTTCCGCACTCATTCTTGGGGTAAGCCATTTCTCCCTCGAATACCTATCCTGAGTGCGCTTACCCCACCTGATTTTTGGGGTGGACCATCTATTCCACGGATATCCGACAATACCGCGTTCAACCCAATAAAAAAGTCCACCCCATAAAAAGGGGTGGACTCCATAACCAACAAACAAAGGATAACAAATGAATCTGACAACCGAAATCAGCGCCATCCAAAAGCATGGCATCATCAACCCCGCCGAAATCACCATCGATCGGATTCTCCCCGCCATCCGGGTTGGCGAAAACCCGAGCCTACCTGATAGCGGAAGCATTGGTGAAATCCAGCGTCCGCAAGGACGAAAACGGCGAACGGTATGCGCTGACCGAATACGGGCAACTCTACATCGACCGCCGCAACACGACCGCCGTCACCCACTCGGAATGGACCCCGGCCATTCACAGAACGACGCCATGCGAATCCTCATGAAACGACTGCTCTGCAACATGTGGAGAGCCGCAAGGGACATCCACGAAAGGGAAGACCAGTGACCGACCTGACCCGTTCCGAAATCCTTGCGAACATTCCCTACCCGGTGGAATTGGAGTTGGCCCCGTCGAGAGTGTTGGAAGACTGGAAGGATTCACACCCATGTCTGGACTTCTGAAAAGGCTCTTGGTCACGCCGATAGAAGTGAACGACGCCGAGTTCACCAGCATCATGCTCATACATGAATGGTATCGGGCAAGCGAAGTTGACGAACTGTTGGAAGCCGTGGTGGAAACCATGTGGAAGTTCCTGAACACGAATCGGGAACTGTCCCGGGAAAACACGGAACTGAAACGCGTATTACGCAAACTTGCCACGGCATATCCAGACCTCGACCAGACCATAAACGACTTCCTCAAGGAGAACGCGCAGTGAAATACATCAGCCTGTTCAGCGGCATCGAAGCGGCAACGGTCGCATGGGCGCCGCTCGGCTGGGAGCCAATAGCCTACGCGGAAATCGAACCATTCCCCAAAGCCGTCCTGAAACACCATTACCCCAACGTTCCCGACTTGGGAGACATGACAAAAGTAGATTGGAACGAATACCACCATGCAGCAGATGTCGTTGTTGGAGGATCTCCCTGCCAGGCATTCTCTGTTGCCGGACTCAGGAAGGCTCTGGCTGACCCACGCGGCCAGCTCATGCTCGAATATCTCAGAGCTTGCGCAGAAATTGATCCGGAATGGATCGTCTGGGAAAACGTGCCAGGAGTATTGTCGGCTGAACACGGAAGGGCCTTCCGGTCGCTCCTTGAAGCCGTGGCCGAACTCTGGCCTGATGGGGGGGCGGCTTGGCGAGTGTTGGACGCTCAATTCTACGGTGTGGCCCAACGACGCGAACGTGTGTTCCTTGTCGTCAATACTCGAGACTGGCGGCGTGCCGCGCCGGTACTTTTTGAGCGCGAAAGCCTGTGCTGGGATCATTCGTCGAGCCGAGAGAAGAGGAAAAGCCTTACCGAAGGAACTGTTGACGGCATTGGGAACGCAGATCAGCGTATTGAACGCGCAATGATGTTGGACTTTCATCAACAGGACGGACGGTTCAAGGTCAGCGACCATCCCGACATGTCGAACACGCTCACTTCTCACATGGGTACCGGTGGTAACAACGTTCCGCTGATTCACCAAGTTGACGAAATTGAGAGAGAGTCGATGCCGCCCAAAATGGTATGCCGGGCGGACACTCAGGCGAATGCCGCCCAAGGATTCGACCTCTCGCCGACGCTGATGGCTCATGCGGGTCAGGATGCTCCGTTCATCTATCCGGCACAAGCAATGGGGAAGACGTGTTCCCTCCACTCTGCGCAACCGATGGAATCAAACTGTTCATCGACAATCAGTCAATCAATGGCGGACGGCTCCTGATCGATAGGAGAAACTAATGGCTTTCACATTTAAGATTCGCGGCGGCAAAACAGGGGGTGGCAAGGGATTGCTCATACAGGAAGAGCTTTCCGCAACCCTCAGCACACACTCGGATCAATCACTCTACAAGGAAGGAGACGGTGATATGGAAGGTCTGACGGTACGCCGGTTGACCCCGTTGGAGTGCGAGCGGCTTCAGGGTTTCCCGGACGGTTGGACGGATATTCCTTGGAAAGGCAAGGAGCATGCGCCGGACAGCCCGCGATATAAGGCTTTGGGCAATTCGATGGCCGTGCCGGTCATGAGATGGATCGGCGAAGGCATCCAACTCGTCGAAAGGAACATGAAGTGACTGAAATCCAGTTCCCCAGCATGTTGGAAATGCCCGATAGGGAATACTTCTCACACCCGGCGATCGATCAGAGCGCGTTGAAGGATTACATGAAATCCCCTCGTGACTTCGCCTACTTCCAAACACATGAGGAGGAAACCACGGCGGCATTGACGTTCGGCAAATGTGCCCACAGTCTCGTCTTGGGCAGTGGCCCATTGGTCACGCTCAAACCGGACATGCGAACCAAAGCCGGAAAGGAGGAATACCAGCAGATATTGGACGAACACGGTTCGGATGATGTCGAGTTCGTGTCCAAAAAGGATATGCATCGCCTTGACGACATGATGGAAAACGCGCCCGACATGACGGAAATGTATGGGGGACGCCCGGAAGTCGCCATGTTCGCCACCGATCCGACAACCGGATTGGAGTTGAAAGGCAAGGCCGACTGGTTGCCGGAGGAGCCCGACGAGAACGGCGTGTATTGGATAGTGGACTATAAGACCACCCGCATGAGCACGGAACGCCTGTATGACGGCAAAAGCGTCGCCAAAGACGTTCGGGATCTCGGCTATCACATTCAAGCCGCCTACTACATGCGCTTGTACAAGCTGATAACCGGGACGAACAATCCCGTCAGATTCGTGTTCTGGTTCCAGCAGACCGTTCCGCCTTACAACACCAGACGATGGTTCTTCGATGAACTGCAACCTGAAATCACCGAAATCGCCAACCGGCGTATAGACCTCGCATTGGGCGAATTGAAGTGGTGGAAGGAACACGGGTGGATTGACGGCATGATTGCCAGTCAGTATGAGCCGGAACCTGAAATGATCCAATTCTCCGACTGGCAACTGTTGGATGAGGAAGAAAGGATAGACCAATGGCTGAAATGACTCACGGCAATGCCGTGATGAAGAAGAACCGGCAAGGATACGGCTACAACTACACGGATCTGGGAGCCACCTACAACTACATCAACAACGAGTTGAAGATGGAAGCCCATCCCGTGTTGGAAATGTGGCAGGAGCCGTTGGAAACCCAGCTGGGTCTCATGTTCGGCTTCGCGAAGACGAAATATCGGAACAAGGGCGAGAAGGATTGGAGCGAACCGGAAGCGCCCATTCCGATCATCGTCGGCGTGGAACAGGAGCGTGTCGGCAATGACGGGAACCGTAAGAAGCCCCAGCCGGTCATGCAACGTTTGGGTTCCGCCATCACATATGCGGTCAGGTATTCGATTCGTACCGCGTTCGGCTTGGCTGACACGGATGATGACGGCCAGTTGACCGGTTTCAGCTTGGATGTGCCGAAGGTGAGCGACGACAACCGGAAGCGTGTTGACATGATTCTGGACGCTTACGGGTATGTGGATGAGGAATCCGCGTCGAACTTCATCCGCACCGTATTGGGCAATCCGAGACTGTCCCTCACTCGTCTTACGGACGCTCAGGCCAAACAGTTCATCGGCGTGGTCGAACGGAACCGACAGCAGAACAGGAACGTTCCATCCAATGTTCAGGAAGGAAGGAAATAGGAATGGAAGATAACGAAGTCGAATTGAAGGATGCGAAACCGGGCATGTGGGCCACGTTCGACATACCGGAGCCGATTGACGATTCGGATTTTCATGCCGAAGCGGGCCATTATGAGGGCGTAATCGTCGAACCATCCTCAGACTGCATGCTTGCCGAAATGTTTTATGCGGTTACGCATGGGCATGATGTTACCCGGCTCAGTGTCGACGGCTCCGTTTTCGGGCTTAAAAAAGGCATGAATTACGGGTTCGCCCTTATTGAGAACGGGGAACGTCTCGATAAGGGCATCAACAAGGCGTTTACGAACGTCCACGTCTACAAGACCAAGCCGGGCAAGACCGAACCTACGCATTATGACGATATTCCACGGGATAGGCCGGGACTCTATATCGACGCGGAGAATGACGCATGGTGCATTGATGAGGATGGCAACGCTTGGGTATTCTGTGACAACCAGATGGACATCCAATACAAGGGTGATGACACTTCTTGGTCTGGTCCGTTCCGTAAGGCGAAGCTGGTGGCCGCATGAGTTTCAGCCGTAGAGCCGGATGCCCGTGCGCAAGATGCATCAAACTCGGCATGATCGCGGAATGCTCCGACTGCCATACTTCCGACTGTGCGAAGGCACGCTCGCACACGTTCATGTGCAACAGGCAAGCCAGTATCAAACATTCAACCAAGAACCAAAGGAGCATGTGATGGCCGGAGAGACCACTATCACCATCATCGGCAATCTGACCGCCGAACCGGAAATGCGCACCACGAGCAAGGGTGGCACGGTGTGCAATTTCAGCATTGCCGCCACACCCCGCCAATACAACAGTCAATCCGGCCAATGGGAGGACGGTCAGGCATTGTTCATGCGTTGCACCGTCTGGCGTGACATGGCGGAACATTGCGCACAATCCTTGCATAAGGGCATGCGGGTGATCGCGCAAGGGCGTCTCACCCAACGTTCCTATCAGGCTCAGGACGGGTCGAACCGTACCGTCATCGAACTGCATGTGGACGAAATCGGCCCCTCGTTGAAATATGCGACGGCTCAAGTGGCGAGAATCCAACATGCTGGTGGGCAATCCAACGGGTATAGCGCGGCGAAGAACATCGCCGAAATCAGCCAAGCCCACCCGTATCAGAATCAGGGATTCTCCAACGCGAACCCGTTCGGCGGAGCCGCCCCAGCCCCGCAACCCGCAAACAACAGTCAGTTGCCGCCGTCAGACCCGTGGGGCAATGCGGGACAATCCAACGATTTCGGACAGTTCAACCAAGGAGATGAAGACTTCTGATGCGCAACAGCCAAGACATCTTCAACACGTTCGCATTCATCATGCAGAATCCCGGCATGTGGCACAAGTGGCCTCTCGTCTACCGCAACAAGGAAGAAGCCGAAAAAGACATGGACGCCCTATGGTGCGGCAAATACTGCCGGTTGGATGATGACCAGAAGCGACGCTTCCAATGGGCGCCGATGCATCAGACATTCCTGGACGTTGACGGACTGTACCGGGTGAAGATCCGGTACGCATAAAAAAGGAGGGGAACACACATGATTCCATACAGTGAGTTTCTGAAACGAAAGGAGCTGCGCGAGCAGGAGACTGGCATCACCGTAAGCCCGCAGCAGCTCCACCCATCCCTGTTCGACTGGCAGAAGCGTATCATCCAATGGGCTTGCAAAGTAGGACGTGCAGCCATTTGGGCCGATACGGGACTTGGTAAGACCCGAATGCAATTGGAATGGTTGCGTCAGGTCTGCGCCGAACACGGGACGGGACTCATTCTAGCGCCATTGGCGGTATGTCAGCAGACCATTCGTGAAGCGACGTTGATCGGCATGGACGTTTCCTACGTGCATGACATGTCGGAAGTGGCCGGTGAAGGATTCCATATCACGAATTATGAGCGCGTGCCGAAATTGGACGCGTCAAGGTTCGATGCGGTCGTATTGGATGAGGCGTCGATTCTGAAACAGTCGGACGGCAAGACCCGCAAGATGCTGATCGACACGTTCAAGGATACGAAGTATCGGCTTGCATGCACCGCGACCCCGGCGCCGAACGACCCTGAGGAGCTGTGCAATCAGGCCGAGTTCCTCGGCTATACCACTCGCGTGAAGATGCTTGCCACGTATTTCGTGCATGACGGGAACGTGTGGCGGTTGAAGGGCCATGCGGTGAAGCCGATGATGCAGTGGATGTCGCAGTGGGCCATGGCGTTACGCAAACCTTCCGACATCGGCGGCGACGATACCGGCTACGATCTGCCCGGCTTGAACCAGCTCGTTGACGTCGTGGCCTATCACGGGAGCGTTCCCGAAGGCCAACTGTTCGCCGCTGACCTTGGCGGCGTGGGCGGGCGTGCGAGGGTTCGTAAGGAAACCTTGCGGGATAGGGTGAACCGTTGCGTCGAACTCGTCAACCGTGAACCGGGTGAGCAGTGGATCATCTGGGCCGGGTTGAACGATGAGGCGGACATGCTGAACCGTCTCATACCGGACAGCGTGAACGTCAAGGGTTCCATGTCGCCCGAGGATAAGGCGTCCGCGTTCCTTGACTTCGCGAACAACGGGATTCCCGTACTGATAACCAAGGGGTCGATGGCGTCGTTCGGCTTGAACTGGCAGAACTGCGCACGAATGATCTTCTGTGGCATCAACGATTCGTGGGAATCCTACTATCAGTCGATTCGCAGATGCTACCGGTTCGGCCAGAAGCGTGTCGTTTCCGTGCATGTGGTGGTTTCCGACTTGGAACGTGAGATAGCGGAGAACATCACCCGCAAGGAACAACAGGCGACGCATTTGAGCGACGAACTGGTGAAGACGATGAATGAGAACAACTCGTATGGGAGGGCCGCATAATGGCGGAGGACATGTATATCACCGACGAAGCCGAAGGCAAGGATTGGACGCTTTGGCTTGGCGACTCGTGCGTACGTATGGGTGAATTGGATGATGGCAGCGTGGATTTGAGCGTGTCCAGTCCGCCGTTCTCAAGCCTGTACGTATATTCGGATTCCATCAGGGATTTGGGCAACAATCCGACCCGTAAGGATTTCATTGAAAACTACGGGTATGTGATTCTGGAACTGTTGCGTATCACGAAGCCGGGCCGACTCGCCTGTGTGCATGTGCAACAGGTGGCTACGACGAAAACCGCCGATGGGGTGGTTGGCTTGACTGACTTTCGTGGCGATGTCATCAAAGCGTATGTGGATAACGGCTGGATTTTCCACGGCGAGGTCACGGTTAACAAGAATCCTCAGGCTCAGGCGATTCGCACGAAGGCCCAAGCGCTCATGTTCGTCACGAAGAACAAGGATTCCAGCATGAGCCGTCCCGCATTGGCTGACTATCTGCTTCTGTTCCGCAAGCCGGGAGACAATGCCGTTCCGATCAAGAACGACGTTTCCAACGAGGAATGGATCAAATGGGCGGAACCCGTCTGGTGGGACATTCGTGAGACGGACACATTGAACGAATGTCTGGGTCGTGAGGATACGGACGAACGCCACATTTGTCCACTTCAGCTATCGTTCATCGAACGGTGCATCCGCTTGTGGAGCAACAAGGGCGAACTCGTGTTCGACCCGTTCGGCGGCATCGGTTCGACCGTGTATGAGGCCATCAAGCTCGGACGCAGAGGGTTGAGCATCGAATTGAAACCATCCTATTGGAAGGCTTCTGTCGAACTGATGCGGAACCTCGAGGACGAGTTGAACAAGCCGACATTGTTCGAGTGATGGGCGCGTGATGGGCGAACGTAATCGTGCCACGGCGAAGAAGAACGGTACCGCGATGGAAACCGCAGTGCAGGATTATCTCGCTTGGGCGTTGAACGACAGGCGCATCATGCGCACTCGCACTCATGGCAGCAAGGACATCGGCGACATCGGCAACGTGTTCTTCCATGGCGAACCGGTCACGATCGAAGTCAAGTGGACTAAGACCATGAACGCTTCCGAACACATGCGCGAAGCGGTCAAGGAAGCCGGTAACGCCGACTCGCCCTACCCGTGGGTGGTGCAGAAGAAGAACGGCGTCGGATTGGCAAGCCTTCACAAGCTGGGCCAACAGCACGCGTACACGACCCAACCCGTACTTGAAGACATGCTGGGCAAATGCCCAGCCGCATTGTCGGTAAGAATCCACGCGGAACCATTGGGCCGGAAGAAACAGTTTCGACTCATCACCCTACAGGAGTTCGCGCTGATATTGAACAGTGGGCTCCCGCTGGGGCCGGAAGAGGTTTAGCCATGCAATACAAGCAGTTCAGATACCGGAAACAGCCGGTCAGCCGTACCGCCGCACTCATGTTGCAAGCATTGGAATACTCCCTACCGAAACCGGAAGTCCAATCGAACTACGGTCAGGCGAGAATCATTCGCACGCTCGTCGATCGCGGATGGGTGGGACGTGACGGCAGGACGATAACCGATGAAGGCAAGCGATGCTGGAGGTACATTCTCGAACGGTTCGAGCGGGACGCCAACGAAAAACCACGCACCCGCAGACGGAGAACCCCGAGGGACACCGACAAGATGCTGAAGGACATGCGGAAACGCCAATACCATTATTCGCCGCCGAAACTCAGACAGGTCTGGCCGGAGGTGCGGTGTGAATGATGCCGTGACGACGATCGTTCTCGTCATCGCATGCGTTCTGATCGCATGGCTGGGAGATGGCGATGGCTAAACAAGGCTACGTGCAACTGCTCAACGATTTCTGGATAAATGAGAAAGTCCAGGAATTGCGGGCCACATGCCCTTCGGCGGTGGGATTGTATGCGATGCTTCTCGCATTCTGCTCCGACAATCTCACAGACGGGCATGTTACCGAACGGCAGTTGCTGTACGTGGTCAAGGCGACGGATGAGGAAATCGACGCGCTCTGCGAAATGGGCATGGTCGAACCGGACGGGGACAAAGGGTTTCTCATACACGACTATCTGAAACACAACAGGTCGAAGGATCAGGTGTTGAACGCCCGTGAACACAATGTGGAACGGGTGAGACGGTACCGCAGTAGGAGAAACCTTTTGTCCGTATCGGACTGGATGGGCGGGAACCCTTCATGTTTGGATGCGGTTCGGGATGATTATCCGAATCTGGACTTGATGGACGCCTTGGCTTCTTTCAAACGCAAATGGGATGGGAGCGACCCCAGATCGGCGGATGGTTGGCGGCAACTGTTCGAAGGCTGGTGCCAGCGTCGCGCAGTAATAGGCGGCATCCCGTCCGGTAAACCCCACCGGCATACGTGGGCTTGCGAGCATACTGTAAGCCGGTTGGGATTGGGTTCGAGCGATCAGATAACCGACGTCGATGCGGCTATGAGAATCGCGGACAAGTTGAATAAGGAGATTGAATGAGTTGTAGGAAGACGGATAATCCGTCGAAGAAGACGTGCGACATGGTGGATAGTCGTGACGGCTACCGGTGTGTCCGATGCGGGAGAAGCCTGTATGCGGTGTCCGGTTCCCGCCATCATAGGATGCTTCGCAAACAGGCTCCGAAATCCATCAAGCACAATGTGGAGAATCTGATTCTACTTTGCGGAAGCGGGGATACGGGATGTCACGGCTACGTGCATGCGAATCCGGCTGAATCCTATGGGAAGGGCTGGATGGTGAAAAGCTATGAGATTCCCGCCAGCAAACCGTTGCTCACATTCCACGGGTGGGTGCTGTTGCATCATGACGGCACCATGACCCCTTACCGGATGGAGAAGCCATGAAAGCCACTTCGGGAACATGTCGGTCATGCCGATGGGCGCCACGGAAGACAGGCTCTACAGGGTCAGCCGGTCGAACGGCGTCACGGTCATGTATTTGAGCGAACACGAAATGTGAGACATGTGCAAATGCTTGCAACAACTTGGATTAGTGAAAGTCGAGGAACAATGAGCACACCATCCTACTATCAGAATGACGCCCCGTTCGAAGCATGGGATTTAAGCAGCCTCTACACGTCGGATTGGGGTCAGGTCATCCAATACGTGTTCCGATGGCAGGGCAAGAACGGGTTGCAGGACTTGCAGAAGGCCGTGGATTTCGCCCGTCATGCCATTGCGAACGATGACCGGCCCATCCCGTGGAAGCATGCGCCGCATGCGGGCAAACTGCTCAGACAATTGCAGTCGATCGGCTGGGCCGACGCGACACACGTATGGAAGGCGTTACGCCGTAGGGACGGGAATGCCACGTTGGACGCGATCAAAACCCTCATCAAGGAGCATAAATGACCAGTAGAATCGTCTGCCCGTTCTGCAACAAGCCGGCGGTAATCAAGAAAAGTGAACATACCGACTACGGTTGGCCGGTTTACACGACCACCACCATC
>SKEH01000201.1_pt1 | contig 41051 bp, 45 predicted proteins | sample 4826571 | NCBI WGS metagenome assembly SKEH01 (sample SAMN11008814, study PRJNA524170) | human gut metagenome | biome: Human fecal sample; material: Feces; isolation source: fecal sample from pouch patient p29 | host: Homo sapiens | place: Israel: Tel-Aviv | collected 2016-09-14 | reverse complement strand
GCTCCTTGAGACCCATGATTTCGAATCTCTCCATGCAGTCTTGAGCAGCGTGTTGTAGTCACGTCCAATTTTGGCGTTTTATGAGCTTATAGTCTCTCTTGAATTTCGAGGTATATCTTACCCTTAGCACAGATTAATCCTCTTCTAGAGACGAGAACATCTCCTCGACAGTATCAAAAGGCCCAGACACATCGTTTCCCGTCACCGCATCATTCATTGCCTCAAGCGTCTCGGCATTAAACCCATACGGATTTGCTGGGTCGAACGGAAAACCGCCGCGCCTGTTGAATGCCGAGACGAACATACGGATCGCATTGCTCGGAGATGTACCTATCGCCTCACATGTTCTCTGAAAGACGTCCTTCTCATCTTGTCTGAGTTTTGCCGATATGGGCGCCATTGCTATCTGTGCCATAATAAATCCCTTCGGTATACAAAATCATACAAAGTATACCATATTAGGAAAAAGACTACTGACTACCATCTATATTGACCCCACTGAAAACGTGAAGCCTTAGACAGCGGACGCTCCGCTCTATTCTTTAACTCCTGGCCCATACGTCTCCGTAGACAAGAGACGAACAGTATTGCCTTCGATAAGCATCGTATCAGCTTCATTGAATGCGAAGCTGAGCTCAGAAAGCTCCGCTTCGTAAGCGTCCGCTATTGATCTAATGGTATTCTCCGTACTTATTATGTCTTGAAGAGATGCCTTTTTCCGTAATAGGTTATTCTTGGCCGCTTCGCGCATCCTCATGGGATTCACCCTTCCCACACTTACCATTCCAGCATGAAGTACATCAAAGACAGGATTTGCCGATTTATAGTTACCTTCATCTGGATCAGCAAGAGCGAATGGAGTGCCCTTGATCTTCGAGATCTTCTCTGCGAGCTTAGCGTGAGCATCTCCCCTTACAAAACTGTACTCGATTGCCATATCCTCAATGAGCTTGGTATCGGTCCCGATTCTGCTCTTCGTATAATCGTTCTCAAATCTCATGCCCATTTGCTGTGAAGCTACAATTAGCTGAAAAGCAACAGAAGCCCGCTTCTCCATAGCGGACAACCTGGTAAACTCTTCCTCAATCTGATTGGGATTAAGACGCTTTTTTGAAGCGACTTCAGAGGTATAGTCGCGGATGGCGGCAAGCTGATAGTTCCAAGCAACCTCAGCGGCACTCGTGGCATCCTCGATAATTAGCAGCGCGGTGGCATGCTTCTCGGGCTCTGTGCCAAATTCCTTATACTTGAGTGCCAACCTCTTCAACTTGTCATATGCCCCTTTAAGTGTGGCATCGCGCTCACGCTCCATGATGTGCTGAATTTCAGAGATACCTGCATCAATACTCTCGAGCTTATCATTGATCTGCGTCATATACGCTTGACCTACAGCCACCGCTGCACCCTGAAGTGCAAGATTGGCTACCGCCGCCGGCTGGAGTCCCGCCCGTTTGATACCGGCCATTTCATTGAAACGCCCGCCTTTGAAATTGGAAAGGAGATTCCAGCCGTCTTTGTGGCGCACGCACAAATCGGCCCAACCAACGCTCTCTGGAAACTTGACAATGGCCATGTCAAGGGTACTCACCGTCTGACCGACATTTGCCACAAGAGGAACGAGAGCATTGAGGGCCGCGCCCATTTGCTGCCCCACCCCAAGAGTAATCGAATGGGAAGTGGAGCTCTCTATAACTGACAGTTCCTCTGGGCTGACTGTGGAAAGCGTACTCTCCGCACGAACAATCTGGACATCATCCGAAAGTCGCTTGTCAGACCTAGGTTCTTCTCCAAAACCAAATAGGCGGTCTAGAAATGACACGATTCCTCCTTGTTGCTTGGATTTCAAATATTCTACACTGGCTAGACTCATACACACAGTTAGAAATACATCTATCCATCGGATGTCTCACCCATAGGGATTAAAAGTACTCTCAAGCAAAACCCAATTTAAGTTCTTCTTCTGCTTATTCATACCTTGCAATGCTCTCCCAAGCACAGGGCTGAGTTACGGAGACGAAAGTAACCGGTCTTTCTGGTATAGCCTCAAGAGAGCCGTTTCCACGCCTTACCCAGCTACGCCCTGCGGCATCGATAAAAGCGACCTCTACAGACGTAACCACTCCCATCCCACTGCCACAGGTTGGGAGCCACACGAGCCACTTTCCGGGAGGCAATGGGGAAACTTGTGTCCGCCACTCGAAACTATTCCCGTCATTGTCCTCGCTATGCATAGCCGGCCCTGCTCCATACTGACCCACACAAGAGATAATCACCTCATAGACTGGTAACGTGCTGCTGTTCTGAAGCACTGTAGGCGAATAGCAACAGTTGGTACCTTCAGGACCTTTGTGTCGATCGATGCTAGAGTCCCGCCATGCTGCAATATACCGTGCTTGGCTGATTTCCTCTTCCCTTTTTCGGATGGCCTTATCAGCTTTGATTTGATGCCAAGTGATAATGAGGTTTGCAGCCACTGCAAATTTTGATATCGCCTCGATAATGCTAATCACATACCCCAACATACTTCTCCCTTCTGTATCGCCTCCCTATAATGCGTACAGTAAAGTTTCACAACACAAGACTATGAGTATTTCCTCCTTAAACGGCCGAGCACTTATCTATCCCCTCACATCCCTCACCCGCACACCTGCACGAACTTGTTTCCACGGCTCGGTCTCAGGATTAACGCCTAGGACAAAAGCTTCGAAAACGTCCTCATGCCCAAAATACATAAGTTGAGCAATGACAGAGTTGTATTCACGTGGGATGTAACCGAGCTTAGTTCCCTCCAAGTAGATGGCCACAGCGTTTGGATCCATCGGGTTGTCGAATTCCGTCCTCAGCTCCAGCTTCTGGCCGACCTTCAGGCTTGACAACATAAAGATGCCGTCCCAATGTTTAAAGCCTGCAATATGGAAGTCAGCAAAGCTCTTTGATCTCTCAGACATGACTTTCTCCCTTCAACAACTCTACTTGACAGTCTCCACTTTACGTGGTTTTCTATATACAAGTGGGTTTCTTTTGGTACAGCTAAGGTATTCTCCTGAAGGACAATCATGGCAACAAACAACAAGCAGAAGCTGAAGCTCCTCCACCTCATGGACACCCTGCGCACAGAAACGGATCCGGAACACGGCCTCACGATGCCGCAGCTTGTCGAGAAGCTCGCCGAGCAGGGCTTCCCGGCAGAGCGTAAAAGCCTGTATCGGGACATCGAAGCGCTGCGAGACTTTGGTATGGATATCCGCACACTGCAAAAGCAACCGGTACAGTACTGTTTGGCTGAAAGGGATTTCGAGTTGTCTCAACTGACGTTGCTGGTAGACGCAGTCCAGTCGAGCAAATTCCTCTCGGACGGCGCTTCTCGAGCGTTGGTAAAGTCAATCAAGCTGCTTGCCTCAACATCCGAACAAGATGCCTTGGACAAGCAAGTTCACGTACACTGCCGACCAAGTCGCCAAAACCAGTCCGACTTCATCGCGGTCGACAAGCTTCAGGACGCAATCGCCGACAAACGGAAAGTCTCCTTCCGCTACTTCAAGTACGATGCGAACAAGACACGTGTGGCGAGAAGGGCCGGAGCAGACCACCTGGTGACACCGATGAACCTTACCTATTCTGACGGCAACTATTACCTGGTTGCATACAGTGAAGATGATAAAGAGATCCGCAATTATCGCGTAGATCGCATGGAGTGTATCGAGAAGAGCGAAGAACCGGCAGAGCATAACGAACTCATTAGCTCCTATGATCCCGAAGAAATTGGCAAGTGCGCTTTCAGTATGTACGATGGCAAACGCATAACCGCGAAACTCAGAGTCAATGCCGACCTTATGAACGTGGTCGTCGACCGTTTCGGCAAAGACGTGCCCTCAAAGGCCGTGGACGGCGGCTCTGCTGCTGAGGTGCATGTAGCCGTACGAGAGAGCCCTGTTTTCTATGGATGGCTCGCTATGCTCGGCACGGGCGTAGAGATACTTACCCCAAAAAGCCTGCGTGAGGATTACCGAGTCTGGCTTGAGGACATCAGCAGCAAGTACACTGATTAAAACCAGACAGTTCGATACCGTCTACAGAATACACTTGATTTCTGTATATCTTATCCTGAATCCTTACATATAGTGTTATGTGGTGCTTTCAGATCAGCGAAAGTACCGTTTAAAAACTGTTGATTGCCCAATTCAAAAACTTGGAGTTTACCATGGGCTGGAATTTTGACCTTAGCGATATCAAGAAGAAGGTAACAGAAACTTTCGACACTGTAAGCAACACTGCGGTAAATGCTGCCGATGCACTCGCTTCCTCTCCGGCAGGCCAAGGTCTCATACAAAAGGCCTCCGAGACTACAAAGCAAGTGACAGAAAAAATAGCTGAGGGCCAAGAAATAATCAAGAAAAACTCCATAAGCGAACAATTCAAGCAAATGCGAATCAAGGGTTTTATTGATGGTTGTAAACAGGGTATGTTTCTCGCCAAAAACGAACGCTACAAGTTCTACTATGCCTATGTAGCCTCGCTGAGCCTCCTTTTGCGCTGTGATGGAGAGTTCGCTGAGGAAGAAGAAACGTGCTTCGAGATGGTGTCGACAACTTCCTTCTAGTTGACGACACACCCGAACTTGTAAGAACTAAAGTAGATACGATTATCTGCCAAGAAACTATCACTTTTGACGAAGTGAAGTCCTATCTAAACGAAGTCAGTTTGAAGTCCCTGAGTTCAATCGCCCAGATTCTCACAACGGCCGTAGAGCTTGATGGCGAAATTACAGAAGCCGAAAAGCAAACCCACAAACTCTTCTCCGATTACATCTATGTACGAACTTCTCAAATGGAAGAAGCGGACGACGAGAGAATCAATGCACTTATTGTGCAATCCACAGCAGAATATGGTGATCATATCGACCGAATCAATGCTGAATTCAAGGAGAGGGTCAAACTCCAAGGCGATGATCTTAAATATTTGTTCTTTGCCAGCATGTTGCAGGTAGCTCGCGTTCTCATCATCAACTCGATTACTAAAATAAACAAAGCAGGTGCAGACAACAAACAAGAGGCGTGGTTACATCAAAAACAGGATGAGATTTTCAGCAAATTCAAAGACTCCCCTGAAACTGTTAATGACCATGACAAGTATTATGCCTCTATTCACCATATACTTACTAACCGTGGTGTACCTTATGACGCAACTAGAGGCGGAAAGAACTTTGGCATCTTTGGGCGAATCGGTGGCCACAAAGGAGCCAATCACCGCTTTGCAACATTAGGCCATGATCCTGTCTTTGGTCTTATTTTTGGCACAGCAAATATCATGACCAACACCATAACGACGGTAAGGGAAGACGGTCTGCTCCCGTTTGAAATTCCTAGTCCCATCAGTCTTCCCAGAACATACTTTGCAGGTTACACCAACGGCAAAGATCCTCAAATTACAGATAATGCTAACACTGTTAAAATGCTTAAAAGAAGCTCTGGGAGGGTCTTTGAAGAACCCCAAGCGGCTGCGGCTGCACTTATCAAGCAACTAATTCACATTGGAACCGACCTGTACACTCCCTGCGGGATCCAGTTCCCACTTGCAAATGTCGTTTTGGACAGGGCACATGCAGAAACCCTCACTAAATACGTCAGCACCGGAGATATTCTTAAAGTTGGTGCACAGGCCGGACTGGCTGCAGGAATTAACTGGCTCATTGCCACACTTCACGCTTGCCAGTATTTCTACTCAGGCGACGACCAAAGATACTCCCAGGAACTCTATCAAGTTCGAACCAAAAAAATATTGCTCATTTCAAATACCATCGGAACATCGAGCAGCGTTATCCAGGCATGCATAACTAACAACCCAAGGTGTCTTGACCTTGGTGGAGCCGCCGTCCTCATGTACAGACTCTTTACCGATGTTCGTTTCATCACACGACTTAAGGAAGAATACCTGACAAGCAATTTGAACGACATCTACGACCAACGCATTAACGGCATACTTGAATAGGTGCTATCACCGTTCAACAATATGTTGCATTACGCCTTGGTCTTGTTACGTGAAAAGGTTTCTTTGGCGTCATTCAGCGAATTCCTCGAAAACATCGGTGTACTCATCCATAAGGTCTACCGCGACATCAACAGCATTTCTCGCCGCCGAAGCAGGTTGGATAACAACCCAAGGTCGGTTGTTCCTGAGTACGGTAACGGAACGGCCGCTCTTGTTGACTTCGGCAGCTACTTCAGAGAAATTGTCCCTAACCTCTGTGAAATCCATGGCAAAGTTGGCATACTCTAATTCGATACCTCTACGCCAGCACGAACTCCCGCACGCGGGCGGCAATTCCCTCTCCGTCCAAGCCAAAGTGCGAAAGCAATACATCCCCCGGCGCCGATGTGCCAAAGGTACGCATGCCTGCAAAGCGCATAGGTGTTGGAAGTTTTTCTGACAGAAGCTCTGCCACCGCCGCGCCAAGACCACCTGCTATATTGTGTTCTTCCACCGTAACAACACGCCTTGTTTTAGCGGCTGATGCGAGAATAACCCCTTCGTCTAAAGGCTTAATGGAAAAGACGTCAATAACCTCAGCAGAAATGCCTTCCTGAGCTAGAATCTCGGCTGCTTTCAGCGATTGTGCCACTTCAACACCACAAGCAGCTAGGGTAACGTCCGTTCCCTCACGCAAGACCCCTGCATACCGTATGCCACCTTTGAACGTCTCATCGTATATTTCGTCCACTTTATGGCGACCCATACGTACGTAAAATGGACCGTCGGCTTCTGCCGCAAGACGCAACGCTGCCTTTGCGGCCCAATAATCCGCAGGTACCAACACGCGCATCTGTGGAAGCGCCCGCATCATGCCGATATCCTCAAGTGACTGATGGGTGGCTCCGTCCTCACCCACCGTAATGCCGGCATGTGTAGGACATATCTTCACATTAAGGCCGGAATCACATACGGTATTGCGGATCTGGTCGTAGGCGCGGCCAGTAGCAAACATCGCAAATGAGCCGGTAAATACGGTACGTCTTGTCAAAGATAGACCAGCCGCGACCCCGACCATATCCTGTTCGGCAATGCCCACGTCGACAAAGCGCTTGGGAAATGCCTTCTGAAGGTCTGCGAGCTTTGTGGAACCGGCGAGGTCGGCGTCAACGGCCATGATATCGTGACCCTCGCGAACCAGCTCGACCAGCGTCTCGCCATATGCCTCACGGGTTGCTCTAGACATTCTCAATCTCCTCCCCGTCCTCACGTGCCGCATCCTCGTTTGTAGCCGTGTTCACACGTGCACCTGCACCTGTGTTTTCGTTCATGCTTTCGGCCTGAATCAACAGCAACTCTCGCGCTGCGTCAAGTTCTTCTCGCGCCTGCTCGGCCTGTGCCTCACTCGGAGCAACTCCATGCCAGTTGACCTTGTCTTCCATAAACGAAACGCCCTTGCCTTTAACGGTTGTGCAAATAATCGCAGTTGGAGCAGTGTTACCTGCCTCCTTGCCGTCTCGCGCGGCGAGAAGTGCCTTGCGAACCTCCAGGACATCGTGTCCATTGATGCGAATTACATTCCACCCGAATGCACGGAACTCCTCGCCAAGATCACCCAACGAACAGACATCGGTTACATGGCCATCTATCTGCAGGTTATTGAAGTCAACAAGGGCGATAAGATTGTCGAGCTTGTGATGGGCGGCAAACATGAGCGCTTCCCAGTTGGAGCCCTCTTGCAACTCACCGTCACCAAGCAATACGAACACCTTGGGAGACCGCTCACCGGTTTCAAGAGAGGTTAGCTTAAGCCCCAAAGCACAGCCTGCAGCCACCGAAAGCCCTTGGCCAAGCGAACCTGAACACACCTCAAAGCCGGGACAAGCGTGATTGTCGGGATGACCTTGCAAGCGACTGCCCAGCTGGCGCAAAGTCATCATATCGTCGTCATGCAGCCATCCCAGCAGGTAATATGCCGCATAAACCACGGGCGCAACGTGTCCTTTGGAGAGAAAGAACCGATCTTGCGTGTGATCTTCGGGGTTGTTGTGATTGTATTTCATAGCACCTGAAAAAAATAACGTGGCCACAATGTCCGCTGAGCTGAGTGATCCGCCGGGATGTCCCGACTTACTCTTTTCGAGCATCGTAATAATATTGCGACGCATCGAATTGGCTGCGAGCTCGATCTCTAAATCACTGAGATCTCGCTCCGGAAGGTTTGACGATGGCATCTCTACCTCCTGACGATATATGTAACAGGCTTATTGTAACAAGCTTATCGCCCCCGCGCGACAAGGACGTCTCAATCTGACGGTGTGGCTGGACGTTTCCCTTATCGTCCGGGCGCAACATCCGGGCGCGACAAGAACGTCCGTCTCGCAGAAAGCGCTTGTTAAAAAAACGAACGGTAGGCCGGTGCATCGCGATTGACGCTCTGCACTCAAATACCTACCGTTCGTCCTTTTTGGTACATTTTGACGTGGACAGGAAAGGCTCAACCCAACAGCAATCTGCACGTCTCGTGTATTCAGCAACGGCTTCTACGCTGCGTTTTGGCAGAGCCGCTACGCCGCCTTTTCCTCGCTTTTCGCGGCAAAGTGATTAAACACGTATGCCGTTATGAGCGGCGTCAAAATCGCGGTCACGATAACAGCCGCGGCTACCTGAGCCGTCGCTGCCGCAAGAACAGCGCCACCATACACGGCCGAATTAGCTTCGGCCATTGCAGCGGGGGTTAGAGCATTTGCACCCGCACAGCTAGAAATGCCAACGCCGGCAACACCCGTTCCTCCGGTTGCACGATCAACAAAAAAGTTCATGCATCCACCGAGACAGGAGCAAATGATGCCCAACAGAATTCCGGAAGGACCGGCCGCGAGAAGCTGGTCAAATTTCATCGTGGTACCCATGGCAAAAAACGTCATCACAATGATTCCCGGAAGCGCGGAAGAAAACATTTTCTTCAGACTTGGGAAGCAATTACCGAAAATGATACCGACGATGATTGGGAGCACGGCACCCAAAAGCGACCAGCCGATAGGGGCCTGGCCGGCAGCACCAAGGGCAATCATGGTAACGGGAGGACCAACGATAAGCGTGGTAATTGCAACCGCTCCCTGCTCGTACTCGTTGCCATAGTCAGCCATCAGACCCGAATACATCGCATTGTTTGCGCCTGAGCATGCGGCGAGAATAACCATGGCCGACAAACCAAAAAGATTGTCACCCAAAAGGAACAGAACAGCCATTGCAAGGGCAACGCAGAAGATCACCTTTGAAATGATGATAATGGCTCCACGAAGAGCTGCTTTCGGGGCACTCTTGAAAGAAATGGTCGTGCCAACGCAAAGCATAAAGGCACCGACCAAAGCCCCTGTTCCCGAAACGCTCATGGCCTTGGTAAAACTTCCTAGTGTGGGGAGCACATTAGGAAAAAACGTATTGATAAAGCAGCCTAGCAGCAAGGGCACAAGAATGTTTGCACCCGGAAGTCTGCCAAGTGCTTTAAAGGGATGCTGAATGGAAATCGGTTCTTTTGTTGTTGATTTTGCAGTTGCCACAAGTCTCACCTAGTCCATCACGATTCCGCCGTCGCAGTCGCCAACTTCTCCGTTGACAAAACTTGCGAGGTCAGATGCAAAGAAAAGCACCATCTGTGCCGGCTCGGATGCCTGTGCAGGACGTCCCAGAGGAATGATGCCAACGACTTTCTTGTACTTCTCGGGATCATTGGAAAGTGCGTCTGTCATATCGGTAATGGTGAAGGAGGGGCAAACGGCATTGCAGGAAATACCAAACTTGCCGCCTTCTTTGGCAATAGCCTTGGTGAAGCCGTTAACTCCCGCCTTAGAGGAAGCGTAGGCAACGGTTCCCAGCAGGCCGCCGCCAATCTTACCTGCGACGGAAGAGACGTTTACGATGCGTGCGCCGCCGCGATCCTTAAAATGCTGCCAAAGAGCATGCGTCACGTTATAGGTGCCGGTAAGGTTGGTGTTGATAGTGTTGTTCCACTCTGTATCGTCTACCTGGTCAAACTGAACAGAGCTGATTCGTCCCGCATTGTTGATAAGGACGGAGACATCGCCGACCTCTTCAAGAATCTTTGCGATAGTAGCCTTAACACCCTCGGCATCGGAGATGTCCATCTTATAGAAGTAGTTTCCTTCTCCAAGCTCCTCGACAAACTTCTTACCTGCCTCTTCATTACGAGCACAAACCACCACATGGCCGCCGCCCGCAACGATGCCTTTGGAAATCTCTGCGCCAATGCCCGCAGAGCCGCCGGTAACCAGCGCAATTTTTCCGGTGAAATCAAATGCCATACGTCCCACTCCTCAACGTTCAGCTGCGGCTGATATCGGCCACAGAACCTACGCGGCTCCGCGCCTTTCAGTCATTTTTTAACTTACGTTAAGAAGTGATTAGAAGCCTAAAGAACCGCTTAAACAACGGCGTCTATACTAGCCGAAAATGGGTATGCAGAAAAGCGCAAACGCTAATTTTCTTTAAATTAGGTTATATTTCTTGGTTAAAATCCGCGTTCCCATTCGCGTCTCCGTACACCATCACAGTTGCGATTACGGTTGCGGTCACGGCTGCAATCGCAGTCGCAATCACGACTGCAGCCACAGCTGCAATTACAGTTGCGAAAAAACCTCTCCTATCTTGCGGCGAATGACCAGGTTGGCTCTTCTGTCATACGGGGTTGGCATGTCGTTAATAATAACCATCCGCTCCCCCGTGTAATAATCGAGAAGACCGGCCGCCGGATACACCACCAGCGAGCTTCCTGCAACAATCAACACGTCAGCGGCGGCAATGGCCTCAAGCGCACCGTAAAAGACATTCATGTTGAGACCCTCACCGTAAAACACAATGTCCGGCCTGATAACCCCTCCACATGAGCACAGCGGTACCAGCGCTGGGGAGGCTTCCACCTCATCTAACGTATACGCATGTCCGCAATCGGAGCAGTAAAACCGAGTCTCGTTACCATGCAGCTCAAAGACCTTCTTGGAGCCGGCGGCCTGATGGAGTCCGTCAATGTTTTGCGTTATCACTGCTGAAAGCTTGCTCGCACGCTCCCACTCGGCGAGCTTACGGTGGGCAATATTGGGCTTTGCCTCACCAAGGTGGTGGGAATTTCTGAAATAGGTGTAGTACGCCTCGGGAGTATCGTCAAACACGTCACGCGAGAAGATCTCCTCAAGGGTAAAGTCAGGCTCTTCTCCCGTATACCCCAAGGATTCGGCTTCCGGATCAACAAGTGCATCATTGCCGGAGTCAGAAGAAGCTTCTCCGTCTGAAGCGCTACAGCCAACAGTCATAGCACCTACTTTGATGCCGCCTTGGCGATACAGTCCGTTCTTTCCCCTGAAGTCAGGAATGCCGCTTTCCGTGGAAACACCGGCCCCTCCAAAAAAGACAAGATGAGACGCCTCATCAATCCATTGTTTGAGCTGTTGTACAGCACTGTCCGCAGCCTGTTTTTCAGTTGTATCGCACTCGTCGTATCTTTTGGCCATATCGCTCATGCCGCCTCCTTGCCTCCACACATGTTCATACCCAAGCATATACCAATGCACCCCAACGGCAGCGCCCCGCTCCAGAGCGCAATTTGGTTGATGCTCCGGATGGCACTATCGGAACAGCGCTGCCAAAATGACATCAAGTTGGGTCGTCATAATAGCGCTGCCAAACTTGCAGCAAGTTAGGCACGATTAACCAAACTTGCAGCAAGTATGGTTCATATATACCAAACTTGCAGCAAGTATGGCAGTCCAAGCTATACTTGGCGCATTTTTGGCAGCACTACAAAGTTCCGGCAGCCCTAACAGCACTGGCACTTCCGACAGCTCTACAAAGTTAAACCAATACGGAGCACCTCCGGGCAGTTTTAATTGAAGCAAAAATAGTTAGACAAGGCTAACTCTATGGACTAGAATGACAGTGATGAACAACAAACCGGAAAAGAGGTTTACATGTACCGTTTCTCAGCATCGTCTTTTACACGCCGACAAGCCATAGCTCTTCTCGGCACCTTAGCCGCCGCGTCTCTTGCAGGCTGCACAAACAATACCTCTCCCACTCCCGAGTCAAAAGAAGCGAAAAAGCCGCTCGTACTTACCACGTTCACGGTCATCCAAGACATGGCTGCAAATATTGCGGGCGACTTTTGCGACGTGCAATCCATCACAAAGGCGGGAGCGGAGATTCACGATTACGAACCAACGCCCGAAGACCTTAAGCTTGCCCAGAAAGCCAACCTGATCCTCAACAACGGCCTTGGACTTGAGCGCTGGTTCGAGCGTTTTGTCGCCGACTCGGCAGCTGAGCGCGTAGATTTGAGCCAAGGAGTCACTCCCATGAACATCTCTGAAGGAGAGTATGCGGGAGAAGCCAATCCGCACGCATGGATGTCTCCCGCAAATGGCCAAATCTACGTTGACAATATCGTAAAGGGCCTGAGCGCTTTGGTCCCCGACCATGCGGATGACTTTGCAAAAAACGGCGAGAAGTACAAGGATAAGCTTCAAAAGATCTCCTCGGATCTCACGGAAGAGCTCTCTTCCCTGCCTCAAAACCAACGCACGCTGGTAACGTGCGAAGGAGCTTTCTCGTATCTTTGCCGCGATACCGGTTTGAATGAGATCTACCTTTGGCCGGTCAATGCGTCCGAGGAAGGTACTCCGCAGCAGATTGCAAAGGTGGTTGAAGAGGTCAAAAAACAGCAGGTACGCGCCGTCTTCTGCGAATCGACCGTCAGCCCCAAAGCCATGCAGCAAGTCGCCGACGAAACAGGAGCCATTCTCAAGACGGACGAGGCCCACATGCTCTATGTGGATTCGCTTTCCGAAGCAACAGGACCGGTACCCACGTATCTCGACCTTCTTAAACACGATGCGGATGTCATCGTCGAAGGACTCACGGGAAAGAGCGCGAACTAACATGTCACTTAACGTTTCAGAGGTATCCGCCTGGTATGAGGGAAGCCAAGACAAAACGCCCGTCATCCACGACATCACCTTCACGCTCAAAAGCGGCAGGCTCTGCGCTCTTGTGGGCGTCAACGGTGCCGGCAAATCAACGCTGTTCAAGGCTCTGATGGAACTCATTCCTTTCAGCGGATCCATCACGTGGAACGGACAACCCTTCCGCGAAGCGCGTCGCCGGGGACTCATTGGATACGTACCGCAAACAGAAGCCATCGATGCCTCGTTTCCACTGCTGGTGGAGGACGTGGTTATGCAGGGGCGCTACTGCCATCAGAGCTGGTTCCGCGTTCCTTCGCAAGAAGACCGCACACTCGTAGCTCAGGCTTTGGGGCGAGTAGGACTTTTGGAGCTGATAGACCGGCCGCTCTCACAGCTTTCCGGCGGACAACGTAAGCGCGTTTTTGTGGCACGCGGCATCGCCCAGAAAGCCGAGCTGTTGCTGCTGGACGAGCCGTTTGCAGGGGTCGATGCAAAATCCGAAGCAATTATCACCCAGCAGCTTCGCCTTCTTGCAGAAGAGGGACGCACGCTGCTCGTTTCCATCCACGACATCCATTCGGCCCGGGAGAATTTCCAGGATTGTCTGGTTATCAACAAGACGATAACCGCCCAGGGTCTTGCGTCCGATGTTTTGAGAAGCACCGAACTTCTCGCCAGCCTGGGACTGAGCGAACACGGACATATCGAGGAGGTGCCTCATGCCTGAGATAGAAATCCTCAAATACGCATTCATGCAGCGCGCTTTGGTAACGGGCCTTGCCACCGCACTCGTATGCGGCCTTTTGCGCTGCTGGATTACGCACATGGGATGGTCGCTGATGGGAGACGCCATTTCGCACTCCATCCTTCCCGGCGTAGTCATTTCTCATCTTTTGGGGCTGCCGTACCTGGTGGGTGCTCTGGTTTTTGCCCTTATTACGGTCATACTGGTCGGACAGGTCAAGAAGAGCCAGATTGTCAAACCAGACACAGCCATAGGCATCGTCTTCACAACGTTTTTTGCTCTCGGCACCGTCCTGATATCCAAGGTGCCCAGCCAAATCAACCTTTCACACATCCTCTTTGGCAACTTGCTGGGCGTCACCGTTCCCGACATGCTGCAGGTACTTCTCATCGGCCTTCCCATCGCGCTTGTTCTTGTACTTAAAAACAGAGACCTCACGCTCTTGGCGTTCGATCCTACCCATGCACAGGCAATCGGGCTTTCCGTGCGGTGGTTGACTTCGCTGTTGCTAATTGCTCTTGCCTTGGCTATCGTGATATCACTGCAGGCAGTAGGCGTCATTCTCTCCGTTTCGCTTTTAATCGTTCCGGGAGCGTGCGCACGGCTCCTTACGAACCGCATGCGCCACATGCTGTGGATCTCCCCGCTTATTGCCATCGTGAGCGTGCTTGTGGGCATTACCGGCAGCTACTATTTCGACGCTTCATCCGGCGGCATGATCGGCCTCACCCTTGGAGTCATCTTTTGCATTATTTTTGTTATCAGGAGTCTGCCTTCTGTAGCACGTGTTTAGAAAGCCCCCATCCGGGTAAGGACATATCACGATAAAAACCTCGACCTGGTTTACATCATCAGATGAACCAGGTCTTTAACGTGGAGACTAGCATGAGTATGTTGCAAAACATGTGGGCACTCCTTACCTCTCGCTGGGATTTCTTTGGTGGACTGCTTCTTGAACATATCAAGATTTCTTTTGCGGCAGTTATTATTGCCATCATCGTAGGTGGTATAACCGGCATTCTCATAAGCCACTTTCAAAGAACCGCAAAGCCCACGCTTGCCGTCATTAACTTCCTCTACACCATCCCATCCATCTCCATGCTTGGTTTTTTGATCCCATTCTCAGGAATCGGCAACGCCACCGCCATCATCGCTCTGACAGTTTACGCGCTGCTTCCCATGGTCATCAATACGCATACCGGACTTACCAACATTGATCCGCTGCTCGTTGAAGCTGCTGAAGGCATGGCAGTACTACTCTACAAACGCTTGTCAAAATCAAAATCCCTCTGGCACTTCCTGTTATCATGTCGGGCATTCGCAGCATGACCGTCATGACCATTGCGCTTGGCGGTATCGCATCCTTCATCGGTGCGGGAGGCTTGGGCGTTGCCATTTACCGAGGTATTACCACCAATAATTCAGCCATGACCATGGACGGCAGTCTCCTTATTGCCTTTCTCGCTTTAACCGTAGATTTTTTGCTTGGATGTATCGAAAAGCGCATGAAGCTCAGAAGCGCCGAGGCGCACAAACATAATAAAATTGCAGGTATTGTGGGCGTCATCCTTACCGTCATCACTGCCGTTGCGCTCTTTTTGCCTTTTGGTCAGAAAGAGACTATCAACATTGCAACCAAACCAATGACTGAGCAATACATACTTGGCGAGGCACTCAAAGAACTCATCGAACACAAAACAAACCTCAAAGTAAATCTTACGCAGGGAGTCGGTGGCGGCACTTCAAACATTCAGCCCGGAATGGAGAAGGGCTCGTTCGACATCTATCCGGAATATACGGGTACCGGATGGAACCTGGTCCTGAAAAATACCGATTTCTATTCCACCGATAAGTTCTCACAACTTCAGAGCGAATACCGGCAAAAATACAATATGGACTGGCTAGGGATGTACGGATTTGAGAACACCTTTGGTCTTGCTGTCAGGAAAGACATTGCAGAGAAGTATAACCTGCAGACCTATTCCGATCTTGCACGCGTCTCAAACCAGCTTACCTTTGGCGGAGAATATGACTTCTTTGAACGCGAAGACGGATATACCGCCCTTTGCACGGCATATGGAATGACCTTCAAAAAGACCGTTGATTTAGACATCGGTCTTAAATATGAAGCCATGAGCCAGGGAAAGATCGATGCCATGATAGTCTTTACTACTGACGGTAAACTCAATACTGCCAATGTCGTCGTTCTAAAAGATGATCGCCACTTCTTTGCTTCATATCAGGCAGGTAATGTGGTACGAAGCGAAGTCTTGCAAAAACATCCTGAGCTCAAGGATCTTCTCGACAGCCTTACCAACACCATCACCAACGAAGATATGGCTCGCATGAATTACGAAGTTGAAACCAACGGCAGGGAACCCAAAGACGTGGCCCATGAATACCTTGTGTCCAAGGGTCTCGTGTAGGAGGTAATACCCATGGCAACTGCAATCGAATTCAAACACATTCACAAAGCCTATGGCGAGAAAATCATCATCAGCGATTTGTCTCTTACGATTGAGCAAGGTGAATTTGTCACGTTCATTGGATCTTCGGGTTGCGGCAAAACAACGCTTCTCAAAATGGTCAATGGCCTTACTACGCCCACCAGTGGAAACGTTCTTGTTAATGGAGAAGACATTCGCGAGAAGAACCTCATTGAGCTTAGGAGAAACATCGGCTACGCCATCCAAGGCAGTGTCTTGTTCCCACATATGACCGTTGAGCAAAACATTGCCTACGTACCTAATCTCCTTAACAAAAAGGATATAAAGCGAACCAAAGATGCCGTTACCAAATGGATGCAGATTGTAGGCCTTGACGAAGAACTTAAAGATCACTATCCTGCCGAACTCTCCGGAGGCCAGGCACAACGCGTAGGTATTGCCCGCTCTCTTGCGGCGTCGCCAGACATTCTACTTATGGACGAGCCTTTTGGCGCGGTTGACGAGATTACCCGCGATCAGCTCCAAGAAGAAATCAAGCGTATCCATAACGAAACGCACATTACCATTCTCTTTGTTACTCATGATATTTCCGAAGCACTCAAGTTGGGTACAAAAGTGCTGGTCATGAATGCAGGAGAGATTCAGCAATATGGAACGCCTCACGAAATTTTCCATAAACCCGCAACGGATTTTGTCAGGCAGTTGGTAAAGCGCGGTGTCTATCAAGATATATCTACCGAAAACGATTGATTGGAAGAATCTATGTCATGTTCACTCGAAAATGCACGCAATCTCTATCTTCGCGGAATACGCGATGGGTACATACAGGAAGTTCATGAACATTATATGGGCGAAACCTATACCCAACACAGTACCGGTGTTCCCGAGGGAAAAGCGGGATTTCAGGCATTCTTTGAAGATTTTTTCAGGCGTAATCCAAAACGTGAAATTGAGATTATTCGTAGTTTTGAGGATGGTTGCTACGTATTCATGCATGTATATCAAAATCTCAACGACGGTAAGGCTCAGTGGGTTACTGCAGATATCTTTAAATCAGACAATCAAGGACGCATCATAGAGCACTGGGATGTCATTGATGCCTACCAGGCTCATGCCTCTAAGGAAGATGTCATATTCGGCGATTTTTCTATCAAAGATACCGGGAGGACGAGCGAGAACAAAAAGATTGTCCGTCGGTTCCTCGTGGATATCATGCAGAACAAAGACTACGAAAAGTTCGACGATTACGTAGCCGAAGAGCTTATTCAACATAATCAAGCAATTGATTCCGGAAAACTTCCCTATCTTACTTACCTTCAAGATCATGACGTCACATATGATTTTGTATTTAAAGTCATTGGGCAAGGTAACTATGTTGTCGCATACTCCAACGTTCTCATTTCCGGAGTTGCTTACGCTTTGTTTGATATCTTCCGACTTGAAGACAATCGCATCGTAGAGCATTGGGATAATAAAGAGGTCATCCCACCGCGAGAAGAACTTACGAATTCCGGAAAGTTCTAAGGTTTTCGACCCGTTTGGCTATAACCTGTTTAGGCTAAGCTTCGGGAACATACTCGGTGAGGCACGCATCCAAACCGGCTTTAAGCTCTTCATGGTCCATGTGCCGACCGATGAAGCAGAGTTTTGTTTGGCGATCCCCCAGTCTGGGATCCCAGTCTTCGCGCAGCTCGGGCTTCTCGTCAAGCAATGTTTCGCGGGCCTCAGGCGACATGGAATCATAAAAGAGGCCGTTCTCGTAAAACTGCACCTGCTTACCGGCCTGTTCAAACACATAGCTCATATCGGGATCTTGCGCCACCCACAGCGACCCCTTCACACGAATGATGCTCTTGGGCCATCCGGACACAAACTCATTCAGTTTCCTAAGGTCAAAGGGCTTACGACGCTTGTACACAAAAGTTGTAATCTCGTATTCCAGCACCTCGGGATCTTCATGCTCTTCCGGATGCTCCATTGCGTCCATCCACGCAGCCGACGCATAAGCCTTATCAAAGTCAAAACGACCGGTGTTGATAAGCTCGGCGAGAGGAATGTTGCCATTCTGGGCCTCAACGATGACCGCATCTCTTTGCAGCCCGCGCACCAGAGCCTTGAGCTCCGTCAACTGTTTCGCAGTCACCAGATCGGTCTTATTCAAAACCAACGTCGAGCAAAACTCGATCTGCTGAATCAAAAGGCTCTCAATATCGTCTTCTTCTATATCGCTGGCGAGAAGAGCTTTTCCGCCGTTAAACTCATCGTACATGCGCGCGCAATCGACCACGGCAATGATATTGTCAAGGCTTACGTGAGAGTGCTTGGAGGTATGCTGGCTCTGATTGCAGAATGCCGAGATGTTATAGGTGATGGGGATAGGCTCACAGATGCCGGACGCCTCGATAATGATGTAATCAAACTCCCCGGTATCAGCCAAATCGCCAAGCTGCAAGGCAAGGTCATTTGAAAGTGTGCAGCAAAGACAGCCATTTGTCAGCGGGATAACATCGCCCTCTTTTGCATACCCACCGTCTCGGATCAAGCTGGCATCCACGTTAATCTCACCAATGTCATTCACGATAACGGCAGCGCGAATACCTTGGGTATTGGAAAGGATATGATTCAAAATGGTTGTCTTTCCTGCGCCGAGATACCCGGTAAGCAGGGCAATTTTGACTTCTTTGGAATCGGCCATCACAAACTCCCATCACAAACTACCGTCACTGGCAGCCATTACAAGCCCCCATCACGAGCTACCGTCACTAGCGGCCATCACAAACTCCCATTACAAGCCGCCATAATGTCCCGTCATCACAGGCCGCCATAACGGGTCGCCATCACTGACCATAAAGAGGAACCCCAACCCGAAAGTCGGGGTTCCACTGTACGTTCCAATATACCTTAGAAACTGCCGCGAGTAATGATAGTGCCTTCCTTCATAATCACGTCCATGTTTTCCGGCGTGAGGTCATGAATGTTGGAAGCAACATCACCCTTCACAACCAAAAGGTCGGCAGAAAGACCTTCCTCAACGGCGCCGAATTCATCCTCTTTACCGAGCATTTTCGCACCGTTATAGGTCGCGGCGGAGATGGTATCCAGGATGGAAACGCCAACTTTATCGACAAAGTCATACATCTCGTCGATGGTGACATAGCCATACGGCGTCACAAAGCTGAAGGAATCGGAGCCTATGGTGATGGTAATACCCAGCTCATAGGCTTTGCGAAGGTTCTCGTATGTGCGCGCAAGGCCCTTCTCGACAACCGTCTCGCCGGGAAATGCATCAAGTTCGGGAGTCCAGTCAGGCGGATAGGTGGAATACCACGTGGGAAGAAAACCGATGGTAGGCGTAAAGAATGTCCCTTGTTCCGCCATGAGCTTCATCGTACGCTCATCAAGCTCAAAACCGTGGATAAGCTGCGTACAACCAAAACGTACGCAATCATATGCGGCATCAAAGTTGTTGTATGAGTGAGCATACAGAGGAATTCCCACCAGCTTGCACTCATCAGCAATGGCCTTGATCTCTTCTGTCGAGAAGAGCTGCAGGCGGTCAGAATCCCAACGCCAGATACCGCCACCGGTAGCCCAAATTTTGATGCCGTCGGGGTTCTCACGGAGCCGACGACGGATTGCCTTACGAAGCTCCCACGGACCGTCAACCTGATCGCCCCACGGATGACCGTCTTTGGAAATCTGTAGCGGCAGGTGATGAGAGTCACCGTGGCCGGCAACGCGGCAGAAGCCAAGACCGGTGGCAAAGATACGCGGCCCCGCCATAATGCCCATATTCACCAGGTCACGAATGGCAATGCCGTTGCGCCCAATCTCAACGACGGTAGTCAGGCCATGCGTAAGAGCATCATAGGCTTGCTTTACGGCACACGCCTGCTTTTGAGCCACGGATTCGATGACCCAGTCATTGTCGTTGTCGGTAAGATTGCCTGAAAAGTGCAAGTGAGAATCTATCAATCCCGGCATAACCGTATGGCCGGTTGCATCATGAACTTCATAGCCGTCGGGCACCTCGGTGCGAGATCCTGCATACGTAATCGTTTTGTCGTCAACAAGAACAACGGAATCTTCAACGGGAGCAGCACCGGTTCCGTCAACGAGCTTCCCACCCACAAAAGCATACTTACTCATACTTCTCACATCCTTTTCTGACTCCGTCTGCCTGGTTTTTGCAGTACAGACACATGGCCTATCTGAATAGTAAGCCTAGGCAAACTTACAGACAAGAATCCTTTGCGGATATGCGGTAAGTGGAGCAAAAGCGCCCCCGAATGGATGTTAGTTCATACGTTTCAAGATATATGTTTACTAAGGCTAACTTTTGGGGATATACTGAACAAGATAAGCTACGAAAGGAGGATCCATGCTGAACACGTCTATTCTCGCTTCCACGTATATTCCGAGAGCTGAGCGGGCACTGAACCGGCAGCTTACAGCAGGCCTCCGCAGCGCCATTGGAATTGCGTGTGGAGCTTTGATTTTATCGATTCTCAGTATCCGGTAGGTAACATATCTCCCCATAAAAGCTGTGCCACGTGTTTGGTGCAGCTTTTTTGTTGCACCAATGCGCTACATCATGCGCTTGATAATAAAATCAAATACCCGCGTGGGAAGCACCGAGTGCCAGAAAACACCAGCGTGTGCCCCTGCTCCTACAAGATACCGAGGTTTCGGTCTGTGCACGTTTACCGCCTTAAGGATGGCCTTTACCACCACACTCGGTCTGCTCGCAATCGGTCCGTTATAAATCCCCCGTATGTTACGAGCGGTTTCGACGGCACGATGTTCATATACGCCACCGCGAGAAGATGCCTCCAGGTGGTCAGCCGCAATATAGGGCCAGTTGGTTTTTATGAAACCCGGCTCAATAAGAACCACGTCAATACCAAAATCACTCAGCTCCATACGCAGGGCATCAGAAAGCGCCTCCACGGAATACTTTGTCGCATGATACCAGCCGCCAAGATAGCTCACCAAACGGCCTCCCACCGAGCCGATATTGATGATTCGACCGCATCCCTTCATGCGCATATACGGAAGAACCTTTTTGGTAAGCTCAGCCAAGCCAAAGACGTTGACCTCAAATTGGTGGTACGCTTCGTCAGAAGTCACATCTTCAATGGCTCCAAACGACCCATAGCCTGCATTGTTTATCAATACGTCAATACGCCCCCGCTCGCCGATCACCCGCTTAACCACGGCAGTGCAGGAATCCGCATCGGTAACATCCAGACGCAGGGGGTGAACGCCACACGAGATCAACGGCGCGATTTTCTCGACACGTCGAGCGGCACCGTAAACAATATGGCCCTGCTTGGCAAGGGCTTCCGCAGCCCTGTAGCCCATGCCGCCACTTGCTCCCGTTATGAGAATAACTTTTGGATCCATGCGTATCACCTTAAAGACTACAAACCGTATGCAACAAAAAACCACCGGCAAAGGAGCACGTGTTAGCCACCAGCGAAAGTTCTACCGGATGTTCAAAGCGATGTGTTGTCCGATAGAGAACACTCTCGACAACGATTGCGCTCAACTCCAAGAAACCCACCACAATATAATAAAGCACAAAATCTTGCGTAAGACCTGCCACAAGAAGGGACAGGTACACCACAAGCGGATTCGTTGCCACTTGGGCAAGAGCCACAACCAGCAGCCGACGCACGTCCCGGATATGAAACAGAAACGCAGCAACAACAAGCTCGATGGCAATCGTTACCGTCAAGCTCCGGACAAAAACAAAAAGTAACTCTTGGACGAGGCCGACGCTACGCTCCACAAGCATCAGCCTGATCGGCACAGTAAAGCCCTCCAAGAAGTAACGCGAGCGATACGGCTGCCAACGCTGCAAGCACAAGCGGGCTTGATAAAACAAACCCCAAAATCGCCGGCAGTGAGCCTACCGCCAACGAAAATGAAGCAATGCCAAAGGCCGTACCTTTGGCGCAGGGCAAAAGTCGGGCAAGGACGGACAGCGTAATCGGCATCGTAAAGTTAAATAAAAACACCGCGAGAAGCCCCGCTACCGGATATTCCCACGCAAACAAAAATAAGAACATCGAAGTTGCAAGAGAGACGGCAGACGTCAAACGCAGTCCGTATTTGTCGGCAATCACACCGCCGCAAGCCTTTCCAACGACCACGCCTCCTACTGCAAAGGCCGCAAGAAGCGGATCTGCCTTCCACGGAAACGCCATCACCATGCCTGCATAACTACGGAGAAGTACGGTTGCCGCCAAAAGAACTACCGCCATCGTCCGAGCGCGCGTAAATGTTGGCACCATAAAAGGCAAATTGTGCTTTTGCCAGTGCTTTACGTTCATGCGCCAGAGAGCAAAAACCATGGCGGCGCAAATCAAAAGCAACGTCAACAACGTAAACGCAACCAGGAGTTTGTTTCTTTGGACCAAAAGCGTAGCCAGAAAAACTCCCGCCGCTCCGGTTGAAATAAAAATACCGGACGGCGCCGCGCGCTTCTCGGAAACATTCAGCACGTCAATGCCGCCGGCACAGTGAAATACCGCATTCCCTATAGCCAAGAAACACACCGCAATCCAGGCACAAACTCCCAAAGGAACCAGAGAGACGACGATGCCAAACGTAATAAGAGCAAAAGAAACCAATGCCGCGCGCTGGTTCTTGTCGACACGGTCAAGAAGCGCACCTATGGGGAGCTGCAGTGCAAACGCAAGCATGTCGTATAAGAGGATTGCGAAAAACACCGCAAACAGACTTGGCTGACCTGACGTGCCAGCAAGATTCAGCGTTGCGCTCACCGCTCCGAGCATCGTGGACACACAGGCAAGATCCACAACAAAATGGCAGATGGCATAGGTAAAAACCATCGATCCTACTGCCGGCGGTTCAGGAACAAAGACCTCCCCTTCATGTACCGTATGGGACTTCGTGTATGCCGCGTCCGCTGCGCTCATCCGTATCACCCCCAACAAATACGCGCGCTATTTTTTACTTTTTATAATGGCAACAACCGCAATGATTGCAAATGCGAGAATAAGCACCGGCACTATAACGACAAGTGCGTCACCGGTGCCGTTGGTTTGCGCAATCGTCTCGACAACCCTACGGGTAGGAGATTCCCACTCGGGCTCGGGTATCTCATCCGCACGAACAATAAGCGGAAAGAGCATAAGACATCCCATAAGTAACAGTGATGTTGAAAGTAATACCGATGTTGCAAAAATATTACGCCGGGACATATCAGCCTCCACTCAACCTAACAGCGCCGGATAATGCGTATGGGCGTCATCGAGACAATACAGCGTTTTCTCCAGATACCGACGCGCCCACCACTGTGCCTGCACAAGGTCGGCATCATGCCAATTCCCGCATTCTTCAGGACGCGCACCGGGAATCTCACCCTCATAATCACGGGCAAACTCAAAAAGACGTACGAGCAGATCCGCTACATCCATCGGCTCCGCCTCACCAAATACCACAAGGTAAAACCCTGTACGACAGCCCATTGGCCCAAAGTAAATAATGCGAGAAGACCATGCGGGGTCATTGCGTAAAAAAGTTGCTCCCAGATGCTCAAGGGCATGCACTGCGGCGGTATCCATAACAGGCTCGCGGTTCGGGGCCGTAAGGCGCAAATCAAAGGTAGTTACTACTGCGCCGGTTTTCTCGTCAACGTCGCGACGAGAAACATAGACGCCCGGTTCAAGGACCCGATGATCAACGGAAAAGCTTGCAATGCGCTCCATGTAGCCTCCTCACGCTTAGAACCTTGCGAATTCAACTTTGGTGCCCTAAGCTTCGGTCATTGCCTCAAAGCTGTTTCTTCAAAACTCCGGTTATTCTCTTCTAAGGATACCGCACAGGACTCAAATCAAAAAGACCGGAGCCTTGCAACGCACAGCCGCCCTACCTCATGCCATCCCACTCTGTCAGAAACCTGTCAACGAACTCCCTCATATACGCTTCGCGGGCGCTGCCGATTTTGCGCGCCGACCGGGTATTGAGCAGCGGCACCAAATTGAAGAGCTTCTCGTAAAAGTGGTTCAGCGAGCTTGAAATATGATTGCGATATTCCTCACCGCTCATATCCGGCACAGGCGCCTCATCCGGGTCGTATAACGCGCGGTTATGGCTGCCACCGTACGCAAACGTACGCGCAATCCCGATGGCTCCCAGAGCGTCAAGGCGGTCGGCGTCCTGCACGCAGGCTCCCTCAATTGTTGACGGCTCCACGGAATCCGTACCGGCATACGATACCTCGTCAATCGCTCCTACGATAGCGCGAAGCTCTTCCTCCGCAACACCCTGCTCGCGCAGAAATGCCGTTGCACGGTCTTTTTCCTTGGTGGTCTCAGGCGAAAGCTTTCGGTCATCAACATCATGGAAAAGCGCTGCCAGCGCCACGATCTGCTCGTCAGCGCCTTCTTCCTGAGCCAGCCGAATCGCCATTTTATAGACCCGCAGCGTATGGAAATAATCGTGTCCGCTTGCATCACCCGCAAAGACGTCTTTTACATAGTCGATTGCGCGTGCAATGATGTCTTGATTCATGATACCTTCTCGCCCTGCCCTGATGCCTTTTTGCCGCATACACGGTCAATGAGAACATATATGTATCCGATAATTATAAAAATGACGAGAAGAACTCCAATGGTCGCAAGCACCGTTGGGATACCGAGCTTGTCAAAATCCATAAACCCATAAGGCCAGCGCGTGGTTTCCTGCACTCGTACGCCACACAGGCTCACGAGTGTTGTAATGTAGGCAAAGTATGCCAGCGGATATAAGGGCCACAGCAGGGGTTCTTGTACTTTCATGGTCGGTTTTTCGTCAAAAATAAGCCAGTCGAAAACAGCGCAGAGCGGAATAAGGTCGTGCAGGACAAAGTTATTCGGATTGAAAACTCCATTCTTAAAAACGCCGCCGTGATCGAGCAAGAAATACGCCACAAGTCCGGTTACCGTAATGCCAAGCATAAGGGTATGCTTGAGCTTTGGAAGCCACGGCTTCTGTCCGAGCTCTCGATTTTTGTGAATTTGCACGATGTTGCACCAGTAATACAACACCGTTGCGAGGTTTGAGATATTGGTAAAGTACAGAAAGAAATTGCCGTGAAACGTTAGTTTAAACAGTCCAATTGAGTTGGCAAGAGCCATCGTTCCCACAATAGCGATGAACAACTTAAACGCGCATGACGCACCGCGAGATTTAATAAGCATGCATCCTCCTCAAGAGCTTGCTGTTTGCCCGTTGATTCTACACGTTTTCTTTTCTTGCAACAGCTTGTCTTTAAGGCGGAAAACTTGACGTATTGAAGCTTTAGCATTATCGCTTACTAATAAGCGAGCCAGATATGTTGATATCCGGCTCGCTTTCATTCATCCGTCTCTAAGGCTATTCACAAAGGTCTTTTTTATAAATCGAAATTAACCTCTTCTTCTAAAGCGAAGTGCAACACCAAGGCTTTCAAGTAATATCAAAAAGTATTGAGATTACTTTCACCTACACAGGGAACATATTACGACAATGATTTTAAGAGATTGAAACAAGTAGATTTACACCATTTACATAGAGGTGCCCACCGCATGCACATCATGAATATTGCCATTCAGAAAACGATACAAACAAAGATGTGGCGCAGCTAGCGACAAAAGAAAAGAATACGATTGACCTAGTACGTACTATTTGGGAAAATGACAACAACAACGCGTAGCACAATTAGCAGTGCCCTTGTTGGAGATGACTCAGGTGCAAATCCTGACCGTTGTTATTAGCCGCCTTTGAGCGGCTTTTTTGTTAACTTCGGCTTCCGGAGACATATCTCTTCTCCTCCTTCTAGATCTCAAAGCCAAACGAAATCATGTACTATACGACTGACTGTCCTGTTCAGGTACAGGGTCTGTATTGAGCTCATTATAGTCATATATCTGAGGTTGCTTGATTACCAGTCAGAATGACACTACTCCAAAACTGGAGAATATATGTACATCCGTATATAGTACCTATAAATATATACGGTGGTATATAATAGAGTCACCGGAAAGAAGGTGAGACAGTAAAGTGGAGAATAAAAATTGAGCTAACACTTCGGAAGATAGTCGCATATCTAGTAATTCGAAAACGTTAGCTCAAAGCAAAAGGGAAGTCCGTTCAAACGGGCGGGCTTCCTACTCCACTTAGATTATAGCAAAGTAGATTAGAGAAAGGTTAGAGCATGGACGCAAAGACTAAAGCAACTATCAAATACAATCGTGAGAAGGTGCGCCGCTTTAGCATGAACCTGTCACCAGTAGATACAGATATGATTAAGTGGTTGGAAAGTAAGGATAATATCACGGGATATTTAAAGCGGCTTGTGCGTGAAGATATGGAAAAGCATAGCTCATAAAAACACCCGCTAAGTTTGCGAATAAATAGATATTACGCCTAGCGGGTTCAGCACCGACAGTATAGGTTTGATTACCAGTCAGAATGACACTACTCCAAAACACGCCAGTTGATACTGATCCGCGTCCGCCCATATGTCACCTCTCTCGTCTAATCATGACCACCCGCGTAGCGGGTGGTTTGCTCTTAGGGTATAACCCTAAAAGACCGGCCAGGGACTCAAGTCCCTGGCCTTCACTTCGTTCAGGCCTGATGGCCGCTTGACTCGTGGCGTGCCCGTCAAACGGGCTGTGTCAGGCTATCTCTTGAACGGATCCTCATATTCCTTGACGCTCAGCTTATCCAGCGCGATGTCGTGGGCTTCCTGTTCCCTGATATACTTGGCAATAGTCGCCTCATTCAATCCCACAGTCGACACATAGTAGCCCTCTGCCCAGAACTTCCGATTCCCGAACTTGTACTTGAGGTTCGCATGCTTGTCGAACATGAGCAGCGAGCTTTTGCCCTTCAGGTATCCCATGAAGCTCGACACGGCGATCTTGGGCGGGATGCTTACCAGCATGTGGACGTGGTCCTGCATAAGGTGCCCCTCGATTATCTCTACTCCCTTCCACTGGCAGAGCTGCCTGAAGATCTGCCCCAGGTCCTCGCGGTATTGGTTGTAGATTGCTTTCCGTCTATACTTTGGGCAAAACACGATGTGGTACTTGCACATCCATTTGGTGTGCGCAAGGCTGTTCGCTTTCTGTGCCATGGTGTTCTCCTTTCCCTCGCGGCCGGCGACCTGAACAATCACCATCCTAGAGGGAAAGGAGTTTTGTTGCATAGCATCAGTGTCATCCACCCGCATAGCGGGTGGTTTTTTGCCCTGTGTGCTTCGCACGCAGGGCAGGCTCACGAGCCTCAATAAAAATGCCACTCCGTAGAGTGGCATTTTTCAAGATATCTATCAGCTTAGCTGTCTATAATCATGTTTTCGAAGTTTCCCTCGTACAGAACAACGTCTCCATTTGGCATCCGATATAAATCATCCGGCAACTTCTCTCCATCTTTTGTATAGAGGATATCATCCTTACCAAAATAAGCTCCCTCAGGAAGATCAACGATTCCTAGAATATTATTATCAGACTTCATTGTCCCCCTATCTCTCAACTTTGAACTTTAATCCATATTTACCCGCATTTTGCGAAAGCCAATCCTGAGCCTCTTTAACACTCCTTCCGTGACTTAAAAACCCGCGATATTCCCCTACAAGTTTCTCAAAATCTGACCTTTGAGATACTTTTACAAGTGGAGCAGTTCCGTTTGTCTTAGTAGCGACGCGAATACCAGCTCCTCCTAGAGTTTGATTACCAGTCAGAATGACACTGCTCCAAAACCATGGAGTCGCTTTAACTCACACGCATACTACACGTATTGGTGGCACGTTAAGCCCTGATAATGTTGAAGCCTTGGTGGAGTATAGATTTAAGTCAAACACGGCAAGAGAAGCACAGGATAGAAAAAGGCGCTTTGTTCTTGAATATACTAGTAAACAAATATTGAACTTGGTCGTAAATTCGTAAAAGAGTATTCTGATTTTTCTGACGTTGGATGAACGGACATCTCCTATGCGTATTGGGAGGGACACTATAAGTTGCTTGGCATTCCTTTCTATGATGCCGACAACTCACTTTTAGCCTAAAGTGTTGCACTGAGATTGGAAATCAACCCTTCTCGTGATGACGAGTTTCAATCCACGCACCCATGAAGGGTACGACGAGCACGCCCGATGTAACTGCTAACACGGTCGAGGGTTTCAATCCACGCACCCATGAAGGGTACGACCCCATGATGGCAAAGGGTTCTATGCGCCTTCAAAGTTTCAATCCACGCACCCGTGAAGGGTGCGACTTACTTCCTGTTCATTCTTGAGCCAATCTTTACCAGTTTCAATCCACGCACCCGTGAAGGGTGCGACTGGTTGTCTTCATCAGCCCATCGCACCTCATCGGAGTTTCAATCCACGCACCCGTGAAGGGTGCGACGGTCAAATTATACATCTATTTGCATATATGACCGAAATAGATGCATTTTAAAAATGTTTTCAGCTATTTAAAACACTTTAAGCCGAAAAATTCAATGGAAAAGTATATATTAAATGCGCGAACCACTAAGGCATACTTCGTTGCTTAGAGTTCGCGCATGTGCTTCTTCATTATATGCATAAAAATCCCTCTGGATCATATGCGTTTTTAGCACCAATATGCTCAACTCTGTTTTTCCATTGCTTACCTAAATTATAGAATCGTAGACTATCGTATTTTTTGTCAATTACTTTAGTAAGTTCATGCTTTAGCTTTTCATACTGTCCAGGATCAACTAGACATTCAAATACAGAATACTGAACCCTCTGCCCATAGTGTGTACAAATTGTTGCAACTCTACGTAAACGTTTGGCACTATTTATATCCCCACTTGCTACATCATAAGTTACCAGTATATACATACTCATCTCCAAAGAAACGCTGGATAATCATCAAGATCCCCTCTTAAGTATCTAGCAAATAATTGTGCTTGTACAAAAGGAACCAATCCTAATGGCACTCTTTCTTTTAGAAAAGGATGCATAATCTGTTCCTGTTTCTTTTGTTGCCAGCAACCTAGCACCTTTTTAAGAGACAAATCCTTGAAGGAAAATCCTTGTTCTTCTGGAAGAAAATCAGAAATGGTCAACTGTTTACGGTTGAATAGAGAAAAAACAAACCTGTCAACCATTGGTGCACGTAGCTCTTCAATAAGGTCGAGAGCAAGACCTGCTCTCCCTGGTCGACAAGCATGTAGGTATCCCATTTGTGGATCGAGTCCAATAGCTTCACAGGCAGATATCAATTCTCTGCTAAGCATCGTATAAAAAAATGAAAGTGCTGCATTAATGGGATCTTTGGGTGGCCTCTTTGTACGTCCTGTAAAGTTCAGATCTTCATACCTTAACGCAAACCCTAGGCCTGAATAGTAAAGATGGGCAGCATTCCCCTCCACGCCTCTCAGTTCATCGAGGCTCTTGCAATACAAAGCTTCATTCTTACTGTCCTTTAATAATGCAACTATCCTATCCACGCCATGATCTTTTATATCTGGGTAATCTCGCATATAACGCTGAAGTACTAATCGTGCATTATGTATCTTTGCAATGATAAATCGTTTTGCTATATCGAGACATTCCTCATCATTCATAGCGCGTCTATATTGTTCCTTCCTAAGTAGTACATTACCTGATACTGGTCCATCTACACGCGCTTGAAACCTTCCACGTTCATCAAGTATGACAGTAGAAATACCTCGCGAAGCACAGGTTCCTAAGATGGAAGTACTACAGCCCACATGCCCAAACAATACAACACCTTCGAGTAGGTGAAAAGGAACACTTATTACCTTATCTTGGTCAACATATACGCTAAGAGCATCGTCTTTTTTTCGAAGATATGCGTCTGGATTTGTTAAATAAAGCGTATTTAAAAGCCTCTTCATGTCTCCTCCAGATTTTCGCCATTCTGTATCCAATAGCCGCATACATCCGCGTTACTAATTTCAGGCATGCACTCATTTGCTAGTGAACAGCGACGACATTTCGAATTATATTCAGCATGTGGCGTAATTCCTACTTTAAAAAGATTATGCATACGCGCTGAGAGATTCCTTACTTTCTGCTTGAGTGTTTTCGTTATCTCAACTTTTTCTCTTCGCCGTGTTTCTCCATAAAAAAGAATACCTTCAGGGATTTCTAGTCCATACATTTCCTCAAGACATAAAGCTTGCGCTGCTATTTGAGTTCGATCCCAGTCTTCTAGCTTTGGTTTACCAACCTTATACTCAACGGGTCGTACGAAAGAATTGGCATCGCCGATACCATATTCAACGATGTCGGCAATGCCATAGATTCCTAAACTCCGGCTAACAAGATGAACTCTACGCTCTGACCTTACATCATCAACACAGAAATAACCAACCATGTCCACACGCTCATGAAAATAATCTCCGCGAAGTGTGTAGGCATTGTCTTCCCAAATCTGCTCTAAATGAATGAGAGCCCATTGGCGCTCACAGTATGCCAGATGTTGCAATCCCGAAAGGGCGAGCAACTCGTCATCGACGTACATGATAGTTTATGCAGATGGCGCAATGTAATCGTAGAACTCTACTTCAACACCGTCAGGCAAGTCACCCTCTTCTGGAACCTTGATTTCATAATCTTCAAATTTCCTTGGTTCCTGATCAATAGGGATATTCTTATTGACCCTCACTGTATCGAAGAGTTTGTGTGCGGGTGCATTGCCGAGCTTACTTTCATGCTTGAAGACGATAAGCTTACGAGAGGTCATGAGACCGCGAGCAGCACTGCGATCATTCTCAAACATATTCATGAGAGCCTCCCACAAAAGGTCAAGATCGTCCTGGCAAAAACCAGACTTTTCGGCAAGGGAAGCGGAAACGAATCCTTCGATACGATAGAGACCGTAGGGTACATACTGCTTGCGACCCATAGTTTTATTTTCCTTGTCCTCCTGCTCCTTAGTCGCAGCCATACGTGTGATACTCATCTCGAGCGGTATGACCGGATCAATGGACTCGCCGAAGCATAGTTGCACGGGGCCGCGTACCTGACCGCAATTGACACCCGTCGTCATAACAGCTCCAAAGGTTCTGATGTCAAAAAAGTTATCACACATGAACTTGATTACACGCAATTGATCCTCTTTATCCTTGGGGAGTTTTCCTCCCTTTTCTCCTTTTCCTTCTATTGGTTTAAGGTCGTAATGCACGTACGCCTTGCGATTACGCTCGTTGAGAATGGCATCCTCTTGCACGTAAATCTTGTAACCCAACTCTCCCTCATTAACATCCGGATCGTCTATGGCCTCCCCCTTGATGAGGTCTACGTAATTGCGAATCTTGCGCTTGATGCACACGTCGGAAATGATGCCACGTGAGGTGTCGGGATCGATACGTGGAAGGTTACCCGCATCGGGGTCTCCATTAGGATTGCCGTTCTTGACATCGCAAAAGAAAACAAAATCATAACGGTTTTGAATAGGTTCTGACATGATATTCTCCTAGTTCTTGTTAGAATCGTTGTCTGCTGCCTCGTCGAGCGTATTGTCATCCTGCTTGCGTAAAGTCCAAAGGTCCACACGCTCTTGGTAGTATCCAATGAAGAACTCTCCCTGTTCCTCCATCGAGAGCGTTGAAGGATAGGGATCATCCGAAAGTTTTTTCCCTACTATTTCGTCAAGTTCTTTTTCAAGGATAACATTCAACCCCGGCTTCTTCTTACGTAAGACACTCAGATGATTCTGGCAACCATGCATGAGCGTCGGCATCACACGCGCAGGTGTAACCGATGCAGAGCCGATATACTTATCACGAATGGTTGCATTGGTGCTATCCAACGCCCCGGATTGGGCTCTCTCCATCACGGCAAATAATCTGCCGAGAAGATATCCAACACTGTTATTGTCTCTATTTAATGCCACGTCAATCTCACTTTCTCTTGTTGTCGTCACTCCTAAAAGGCGCCGATTGCGCACGAGGCATGCCTTAATGAGTGAGACACGCTGGTTAGTTACTTCGTAAGTCTTACCGCTTACCTCATAGGATCCATGATCTGCACGCATGCGTAAAAGGAGAGTGCTGAGAAGAGACTGAGGAAACCTACTGCCGGTAAGCATCGCTTGAACACACGAATTCACGAGTGTGGATGGGAGATTTTCGTACTTTCCTTGAACGGCACATTGTCTGATAAGTTGGAACAACGAAGTTGCCCGCACACCCACTATGTCAATGTCTCGTAGATATTGACCATAGCGTTCAGCTATCTCTCCGAGCGTAGAGGTCTCAAAGAAGCGAACGGAAAGTCGCGCGGCATTTGGAGAAATACCTAAGACGTAGTAGCGCACATTGGAATCAAAGTCTCCATTAAGGGGATGACCACTTTTGATATTCTCGATGGCAACGTGGACACGATTAACAACTGCTGAATCTTCAGCAGCCATATTCCTCTCATTCCCTCCAAAGAACTGCACGAAGAGACTGTCTTCATCAGATGAAGGCCTGTCACTCCAGAATGTGAACGTAGTATCACCCAAGCGAACTTTATGTTCCGGGTCAGAAAGTAGCATCTTGAGAGTCGTTCCCGCTCTAAAAGCATCTCGCTCAGATATTCCGATAGTATGTTCTTTTGCCTTTTCACCATACGAGCAAAATGACTCGCAATTAAATGAGATAAGAGAAGCACCAGAGGACTGAGCACCGGGAAAACCCGTTATTGGCAGAAAAACATGCGCCAGTACAGCTTCCTCATTTGTGACAGAACATTGTCCAACAGTATCACTTTCAGGGTGTTTTGTACGATAACAATCCCAGGCATCGATTACCGAGGGATATTCGTGAGCGAAACCCCCTTCACCTGTAGAGTTCTCGATATAGAAGACAAGAAGATTACTCTTGTTATTTGCCTTTCTAAAAGAGAGAATATCTTCTAGTCGCTTTACATTCCACTCTCCTATCGGGAGAGTTTGTGAAAAAAACTTACGCACCGCATTTGCAACAAAATCATCACAGTTCTTGAGTACATTCTCATGCAACTCACGCGATTGATCGTGTTTCTTTTTGGCACCACCTAGCCCGAACAGATACTCTGCAGTATCACAAAGAAAGTAGGGTCTAACGTTTGAACTCCGTCGTTCATTTAACGGCCGAGGAACAAGCATAACCCTATACTTATTGCCGCCTTTCTCATCTCCCCATGACAAAGAGCGAATGTTCTTCAGCTCGCCATTTTCTGAAAGGACAATTTCCCAAAACACTCTCTCGGCACTCATACCCTCAGGTGGCGTATGTTCAGATTTTTCTACATCTGTGATATATCGCTCATACAGATCATCAAGCTCTTTGATTATCATCCAACCACCTCCTGCATAGCTGTTGTGGAAATATCAATAACGCCATTTCGCATGACAGCGCGGAAGAACTTGGGCTTAGGATGCTCCATATTCGTAAAATCGAGGTCGTAGAGCATGAAACCAAGATCCTTCTCCAAGACTCCCGCATAAGCCGAGGGAGGAATGTCCTCTCTTTCCTCAACCAATGAGACCTCTGCAGAAAACTCCCTGCACCCAAGGTAGGGCTGATTGAAGCATTGCCCCTTGCGCAGCCGGCGCAAGGCGATGTTATAGTGCTTCTCGACCGTATCGTCTTCGCCTGCACAATCAGTCAAATCGAAGTGAGCCTTGACAACATAGGCAACGTCACACAACAGGAGCGTTGCGCGCTGCTGGCGATCTGCTGACGCAATCTCGTGGAGAGGCACGTCTTTACCACCCGCAATCGCCTTGGCGCCCAACTTTCCACTATAGGGCAGTTTGCTTTCTACCTCATTACGGCGAAACGTTTCGAAGCGTATCTCGTTAAGCACCTCAATACTATCGATGCGCCACGCGATTGCCGGTTTCCAATAGATAGCCTCAAGAATTCCACGAGCTGCCGAGGGCGTCATCACGTCATAGCTAACACGCTCTGCCTTCATTTCAGGGCGTGTAAAGCATGCGCGGGAACCCTTCACTAGTATCCTTATGCCATATCCCATATATCTCCTCCTTTCTTTGAATAGATTTATTCCAATCGAAATGTGCAAGGCCGTCATGTTGCCAGTACATTGAGCACCTTCTCGTCTGGTGGGAGAAGACCTGTCTCTTCGCTGTAGACTTTGCAGCAATCATTTTCCATGTATAGCACGTTCACAAGACCCAGTTGTTCAATGAATCCTTCTCTTTCCAGTTCGTGCATAAGCTGAGGATATACGCTTACGCAATATGGTTGTATTTGACGAATAAGGGAGCATTCCTCGTGAGAAGCTGCAAGAAAACGCAGGCGGTTAAGCAGTATCGTGCCCTTACTTCCCCATGGAACAAAAACCGATTTGCCCGTATCTTCTATAACCTTGTACGTACGCGCGTACATCTCAAAGTCATAACAGTAGTCCATATACCGTGACAGGAGAGGCCTTTTGGACGAAAGATGTTTCCGGCCAGACATATCCTCATAAAGCCCTGATGAACCATATTTCCTATGACCCTTGTCGTCGTCTCCCACCACGCATCTAGCATCAAGGCCTTCGGCTTGATAGCAACGCTTGAAGTAAAGATCAAGCAAATTCGTATCGACGTCCAAGTCATCTACATCGAGCAGCTCAGCCGCAATCGAACGCGTTTTGCCCAACCAGCTCATACCACTCGGACATTTGAAAGCGCCATCCTTCTCGGAAAACTCAAAGACAAAGACATCTCCTGGAATTTTCTTGCCCCTCTCATCAGTGCGCCTTCCATTGCGGTTGCAGCGTCCTGCCGCCTGCACGATAGAATCCAATCCAGCCATCTCACGCCAGACGATGGGAAAATCGACATCTACACCTGCCTCTATAAGCTGAGTGGATATAACCACACATCGCTCACCCGCATCAAGTCGATTTCGAATTCTGGCAATCATCTTTGACCTATGTGCCGGAACCATATGCGCGCTCAGATGGAAGAATCCTTCCTCATAGGGCTTTCTTACATCATTGATCAGAGCACTCTCTTGCGCGCGAGCCACTACGTCACGATATAGAGCAAGCGCCTCTGCCTTCTTTCCTACGACACACAGCACCTGACGCAAATTTACGAGCCTGCCTACTAAATCATCTTCCGGAATCTCCCCCATTACTCGGTAACGAACCCGCCCATCAAATGCCTCTGAGAATAGCTTCTCATGGACACCACAGAGCTCATGAGGGCGAGACCCAAACGGCCACTCGTTTCGTATGGCTGGCTGCGTTGCCGTGCAGAGTACAACGCTTACACCAAAATCAAGAGTCAGTTCTTCAAGTATCGCAAGCGTAGGCCGTATAAGCTCAACTGGTATAGTCTGTGCCTCGTCGAGCACAATAACGCTATTCACAATGTTGTGTAGCTTACGACACTTACCCGGCTTATTAGAAAACAGTGACTCCAACAGCTGAACATTCGTGGTTACCACGATAGGAGCATCCCAATTTTGTACGGCAAGGCGTTCATACTCACGCCCTTCTTTTGCCGCCTCCTCAAAATCGTAATTCGAATGATGCTCAAGAACGTTTTCTTCACCAAGGATATTCCTGAAGATGGAAGCACTCTGCTCGACGATGGATGTGAAGGGGATGGCATATATGACACGCTCAAGACCATTTGCTTTCGCATGTTGCAGGGCAAACTCCATAGATGAAAGCGTTTTGCCTCCACCAGTAGGCACTGTAAGGGTAAAGAGCCCGGGCTTGGACGACGCTTCCTTCCTACAATCGGCAAGAACAGTGGCACGCACTTTGTTGACTAACGTGTCCTCAGCCTTGCCTGCCAGCTCATCGAGATGTTTCTCGAGTCTACCAAACAACACAGGGATGGAATCATAGCTATGCTCCCGTCTCTTTGCCACCTCGGGCTTCATGAAGCGTTCCGTATCAATCCAGTCGGCATCAACAAGGCACGAAAACAGCATACGTATCAATGCCTGACCAGAAAAAGATAGACGCTGTTGAACAATTGATTGCATCGCCTTATTCTGTATATCTTTAGTGAATGATTGCATAATGCAAGAAAATACCGTCGGCTCAAGGTCTATTCTCACTGGAGGTTTAACCTCAGGAAATTCTTTGATTAAAGCTTGATATGGACTGTAATCATCAATAACTTGGCCGGAAACTGGCGGTGCACAAAGATGCTCTACCCTCTTTTCAACATCGACAGAGCTCTTCATGCCCTTATGATGACCCAAAATTGCATAGGCCATAAGTTCACCTACATATGCTTGTTCACCATTCGGATCGTCCTCTTTATTGCGACCCCCATAAAGCTCAAGCGCTCGTTGTGCACCAAAAGCTGCATGATCAACACTCACGTTTGGTTTGTTATAGAGGCGTCCTTTCTAAAATTGCTTACAAACTTTTCCTGCATCATGGAGCAGCCCCAGTGCACGTCCCCACTGCTCATAGCCAAAGGAAGCAGCAAATTGGGCACTCAGTTTTGCTACGTTTTCCAAATGTGTAGAGAGAGGTTGCCAATCTTCCTGATCCCCTTCTTTTGTATGTGCATATAGCATTGTGCATCCCCCAATAAACTGAACCCTTAGTCAAATTTATCCTGAAGATGTCAAATTTGTCGTCAAGAAAACGTAAACGGTCTGTTTCCCTAGGTAGACGGTAACAAATATTACTCTCAAGCAAAAAAGGAAACTCAACTTGCAATAAGCTGAGTTTCCTTTGATAAAAGCTTTACCGAGGTAGACTACGTGATCTACCTAAGAAAACGTAGAAAATGCGGACGAGATAAGGTTACGTAAACCTACTCAATAACCTTGTTACCATTCTTCACGTATTGGCTGCGCTTGAAGAGCAAGAACAGCAGACCGCCCACAATAGTACCGATAAGGATTGCCACAACCCACATCAGGCCACCATCAACTACGGGAAGTACCAAGAAACCACCATGAGGAGCCGGATCATGTACCCCAAAGAAGATGGTAAGAATAGCGCCAATAGAAGAACCAAGCATCATGATGGGCATAACAGGCCAAATGTTTTTGGTCATAAAGGGAATTGCACCTTCAGTAATATGAGTGCAACCCAAAATGAAGTTAACCAGGCCGGCATCATGATCTTCTTGCGTAAAGTACTTCTTGCCAAAAAGAACAGCAAAGGTGGTAATCAGTGGAGGAACGATACATGCAGCGGAAACTGCAGCCATAAAGTTAGTACCAAAATTGTACGTAGAGGTTCCAACGCCGGCAGCCAAAGCCTCAGTAAGCATGGCAGTACCCGTCACGTAGGCAGCTTTGTTTACTGGGCCACCCATGTCAAATGCGCACATGCAACCAATGGCAAGTCCCAACACAATAGGACCGGACGCAGAAAGACCTTTAAGGAAGTCCATCATAGCGATGTTGATTGATGCCATGGGGCCTGAAATACCAAGCATAATCAAGCCAACGATAAAAGCAGAGCACAAAGGATATAAAAACATTGCCTTCAGACCATTGAGGTTCTCAGGAAGCTTAGCAAAGACCTTCTCCAAAAGAAGAATGGTATAGCCGGCCAAGAAACCACCAATAATGCCACCCAAGAAGCCAAAACCAACGCCGGCACCACCGGCATCAATAAGACCAGTATCTGGAGATATAGGAAGACCTTGAATAGCAATCATACCCGCAAGAAAACCAGGTACAAGAGCAGGACGCTTGCCGATGGATTCAGCAATGTAGGCAGCCAACACCGGAACCATCATGCTCATGCAAATGCCGCCGATAGTCTTAAGTAAGGCAGCAAAGGAATTATAGTCAGCGGCCGTAGAATCAAATGAGGTAATGCCCCAAAGGAAGGACACCGCAGTCAAAACACCACCGGCGACGACAAAGACCAACATGTGGCTTACGCCGTTCATGAGGTGCTTGTAAATCTGGTGACCGATTGACTCTTTTTCTGGAGTATGAGTCGTGGAATCAGAGCCTGCAACCTCAGCGGTCATCTCGCCGGAAGCCTTTGCGGTCAATGCTTGCTCGATAAGAGCTTCTGCATCCTCCTTTTTGATAGCCTTACTCACGCCGACAGAAACCATAGGTTTGCCGGCAAAACGCTCAGCATTGACATCTTTATCGGCAGCAACAATTACAGCCCTCGCGGCTTTAATCTCTGCCGGAGTGACCTCGTTCTCAATGCCTACCTGACCGTGAGTCTCCACCTTAATGGTGAGACCTCTTGCAGCCGCAGCATCCTCCAGAGCCTTTTTGGCCATAAAGGTATGCGCAATGCCTGTTGGACAACCAGTAGCTGCAATGATGTCATAGACCTGTACGTCTTCAGCCATATGCAACTCCTTCCTTCCCGTGTGCCATATGACACGCCCCTTGCGCTCACGCGCGATCCCTCTATCCTATTTGAGAAACCTTAATCTGAGCGGACAGCTCGTCCACCAAAGCAAAATCTCCCAAACCAGCACTCATGGCAACATTAGCGCCCGTTGCCATGGCGCGAGATAAAGCGTCCTCAACCTTATTACGCCTGTCCTTCCAAACGGACAAGAAACTTGCAAGAGTCGCATCCCCCGCACACGCCGTCGAAAGTACGGGTACCTTAACAGCCGTCGCGTGGTACACCTGCTGCCCATCATAAAAATATGCACCATCAGCACCAAGTGTAAGTAAAATATTTTGTGCTCCCCGCTCATGAAGCATATGGAGAGCATCAACAAAATCCTGCTCAGAGCTGACATTTACACCAAAGATGTCGGCAAGCTCATCGTCATTAGGCTTAATAAGCAATGGTTTGCGCTCTATTAAATGGGCTAAGCAGGGATGAGAAATATCTAATACGAACTCTGCTCCCTTGGCCTGAACTATATCAATAAGCTCGTCATAGTAGCTCGGATCTATATGGGGAGGCAGGCTGCCGGAGATAATCAGACAATCCAGATCATCGAGGTTGTCGATAAGTTCAAGCATCTGTAGTTGGGCTTCTCGACTTACAGGCGCTCCCGCATTTACCTGATCGTATTCCTTATCGCCAACCTTAAGAAACACATTAAGGCGCGTGATGCCATCGATCCACACGGGCTTGACGGGGCAAATCTTAGAGGCACCCTCTACAATATAGTTTCCGGTAAAACCTCCAAAGAAACCCAGAATTTGAGAGTCTACGCCATAATGAGCCAGCGTAAAGGACACATTAAGTCCCTTACCATTAGGGGAATATACCGCGTCACGAGTGCGATTGATCTTATCAGAACGTAAATCGTCGCTGGTAATGTTTACATCTACTGCAGGATTGGTTGTAAGGGTATAAATCATTGTCTACTCCCGATGTTATGTCTACGTGCGACAATCCCAATAATTCCAAACCGCTACTTCACCTTAGACGAGTTTTACAACAAAACTCGCTTTTATACAAGCCCTTCAATCAGCTCTCGACCTCGCTTGTTATGCGCCACAAAGCGGATTTCTCGCAGGGGCTCAGCTCTGCCAGAAGAAATGTCGCCGGCATCGTCTGCACTGAGGTCCGCAGTGGCGTTATCGCCGCCTTTGGAAAGCTGCCGCTGGCAATCGCCGCCACCGTCAAGGCGAGAAATGAAAACATCAACACGCTCGTCACCGATATCATCGGCAAACTGCTCGCCCCACTCGATCACCGTAGGGCCATCGGACTCCATGGCATCAAACAGGCCGATATCATCCAACTGGCTTGAATCATTCAGCCGGTACAAATCAAAGTGATAGAGCGGCATCGCGCCACCCTCATACACCATCTCTATCGTAAAGGTGGGGCTTGTCACATCAGCCGTAATGCTCATTCCCCGTGCAATACCCTTGGTGAACTGCGTCTTCCCTGCTCCAAGATCACCCGTCAGCACCAACACGTCACCGGCTGCAAGAAGTTCTCCGCACTTCTCGCCAAGAGCAATCGTCTCGGCAGTGGAAGAAGATACGAAAGTACCGGAGTCAACCATGCGAGGAAGCTTACTCATGCGAGGCCTCCTGTCCCTGAGAAAATGCTTGATCCGCAGATATCCCCTGTCCTTGGGAAGTCCCTTGCTCCGCAAAGTTCTCCTGTCCCTTCGGGTGTTCCCGGAGCCACTGACCCAAAAGACGCAAGTCGTCGGTCAAGAGCGGTTCCCACGCGGGATGGTAGATGGGCGCCGCCGGATGAAACGTCGGCAGTACAACAAAGTGCCCCGTCTGGTACAAACGTCCACGCAGAGATGTTACGCCCTTCTCGGTACGCAGAATAAACTGAGACGCGAAGTTACCCAGGCACACAATCGCATCGGGCCAGATGGCGCGAACCTGATTGCGCAGGTACGGAGCGCACGCCTCGATTTCTTCCGGGCGGGGGTTTCTGTTTGAGGGCGGTCGGCATTTAACCACATTGGTAATGAAGATGTCGTCGCGAGAAAGGCCTGCCGCCGCAAGATAGCCATCGAGCTTCTTGCCCGCCGCGCCGATAAACGGCCTTCCACCGAGGTCTTCGTTTTTACCGGGTCCTTCGCCGATAAACATAACGCGCGCGTGGGGGTTACCGTCACCAAAGACAATGGTGTTGCGCCCTTCGCAAAGTCGGCAGAGGCGACAATCTCTCATCTGCTCGCGAACTTCTTCAAGCGTAACGGGCGAAACGTGTTGAGATGGATTCTCGGACATCTTTTTAACCACTTTTCAATCAACCATAATCGAACAAACGTCAGTGCGCTCATCACGCCGCACTAACTGCATCGTTCTTCCTGCATTTCATTAAAGGTAAACTTTATCAAGGCGCATGCCAAAATCGCATACCACCTCATAGTTTATGGTACCTCTCAGCTTGGCAATCTCATCGGCTGAAATGTACTCATCGCCGTCGGCGCCCATAATGGTAACCATGTCGCCTTCCATAACTTCATATCCGGGACGATACGAGCGTGCCCTATTAACGTCGACGGCAAACATGAACTGATCCATGCAGAT
>SKEH01000200.1_pt1 | contig 41114 bp, 34 predicted proteins | sample 4826571 | NCBI WGS metagenome assembly SKEH01 (sample SAMN11008814, study PRJNA524170) | human gut metagenome | biome: Human fecal sample; material: Feces; isolation source: fecal sample from pouch patient p29 | host: Homo sapiens | place: Israel: Tel-Aviv | collected 2016-09-14 | reverse complement strand
ATATTTTATTGTTCAGAAAAGTTGTCAAATTACTATTTTTCAGGATATATACTAAATAAAAAAAGTTTTCTACAAAAAGTTGGTGGAAAAACAGAACAGTTTTTTGTGATTTTTTGGATTCGCTTGACTACTGTTCAAGTGATCAGTATCATAAATGACAGATAGAAACAGCTAAATAAAAAAGGCGCCTCCATTTCTAGTGGCAGCTAGAAACAGAGGCCTTGAAAAGTCATACACAGTGACCAGTCAAGTTTGCCATAGTCAATGGAAACCATCGACTTCGTTTATTGTATCGAATCTTAGAGGAGAAATCTAGCCTTTTGAAGAGAAAAAATAAACAAAATGAATGCGTTTTATTTGCTGTGTCAAAAAAGGATTGGGCAACGCGTGTCCAATCCTTTTTTTATCCAATAAATACACCTGAGGATAAGAGTATCTAGCAAGGATCAAATGGCGGCCAGAAGGTAGATACGTTGATGCAGTTCATCTGGTTATGTGTATGGAACTTTTCAGGATAATGAATGACCTCGTGTAAGTGGTATTCAGCCAATCATTATTTGGTTGTTTTCTATCGTTGATCAAAAGGAAAAATGATCATGTATGCTAGGCTTTAAGGGAAAACGACCAAACGTTCATAACTGCTTACCAAGGAAATTAAATAAAAAAAGCAAGGGTTACCATCTTTTGTATGGTGGAACGCCTTGCTTTTTTATTGCATGTTTATACATAAAAAGCTTTTTTATTTACGTAAGGTCTACTATAATAAGAAAAAAGTTACCTAAAGTAATTATTTTTGAGCGATAAAGGAGTGATAGAATGGATCGAGAACGATCAGAGGCTTATTTGGGTGCTTGTATGATTGCGAAACGAACGACCGAATTTTTGCCGACACCACCAAATGGATTGCAGCGAAGGCATATTTATATTTTGAAAACTTGTTATCATTTGAAAGAAACAAACGGCACTGTGAAAATCAGTGATATCGCTAAAGCAATCAAAGGAACTCTACCGAGTGTGACAAAAAATGTGGCAACCCTAGAAGAACTAGGGTATATGAAAAAACAAACAAATAAAAAAGATCGGCGCATCATCAATGTTGATTTAACCGATAAAGGCTTGGCTCTTTATCTTAAGGATGTTTCTGGATTCCATGAGCAAAATGCAGAAATTTTACAAGAAATTTCTATTGAAGATATGGATACGACGATTCGAACAATCAAACGAATCTATGAGTTGATGAACGATAGTATGAGTTATCAGAAAGGAGAGATGGAATGTATCGAACATTAGGAAAATCATTAAGACAATATAAAAAACCGGCTGTATTTACGATGATCTTCATGGCTTTGGAGGTATCTATGGAAGTCATGCTGCCTTTTTTGATGGCAAAGATACTTGATCGCGGGTTTGAAACAAAAGATATCAGTTACATTGTCAAGATAGGTCTGCTTATGTGCTTGGTTGCTAGTCTATCGATGTTATTTGGCGTATTGGGAGGGAAATTCTCCTCAGACGCTTCTGCTGGATTTGCAGGGAATTTGCGGGAAGATATTTATAAAAATATCCAAAACTTTTCTTTTCAGAATATTGATCGGTTTTCAACCTCAAGTTTGATTACTCGTTTGACGACTGACATCATGAATATCCAAAATGCTTTTCAAATGGTTCTGAAAACAATTATTCGTGCCCCATTCACAATTGTTTTTGCCTATGGGATGGCTTCCTATACCAATACCAAATTAGCATTAGACATATTGATCATCATCCCAGTAGTCGCAATTATTTTGATTGGGATTGTTTACAAAGTCCACCCTTATTTTCTTCAGGTGTTTAAAAAATATGATCGTTTGAATCAGACCGTTCAAGAAGATATCAATGGTGTCCGCGTCGTTAAATCATATGTCCGTGAAGAAAAAGAGATCGACAAATTCAAACATGCTTCGGATGAAATCAAAAAGATTTTTATGAAAGCAGAGAAGATCATTGCACTGAATAGTCCAATCATGCAGATTGCCATTTACAGTACATTGCTTGTTGTCTATTGGTTCGGAGCAAAGTATGTTGTTGGAGACATGATGTCTGCTGGTGAGTTAACGAGCTTTATCATGTATATGATGCAGATCTTGAATAGTTTGATGATGATTTCGATGATTTTTGTCATGATCGTTATTTCAGAAGCTTCCGTTGAACGTGTTTCAGAAGTGTTGACAGAAAAAAGCACATTAACTAGCCCAGAAAATGCACTGAAAGAGCTTGAAAATGGAGCAATCGAATTTAAAGACGTCCGATTTAGTTATAATCCACAAGCAGCAGAACCCAACTTAAGCCAGATCAACTTACAAATTACTTCAGGTGAGACGATTGGTATATTGGGGGGGACAGGAAGTGGGAAAACTTCCTTGATCCAACTGATTCCACGCTTATATGATACTTCTGCCGGAGAAGTATTAGTGGGTGGTAAAAATGTAAAGGAATATGATCTAGTGACCCTAAGAGATCAGATCTCAATGGTTCTTCAAAAGAATACATTGTTTTCAGGAACGATCATTGAAAATCTTCGCTGGGGCAATGAGCATGCGAGCTTAGAAGAAGTAAAGCATGCCGCTAAATTAGCACAAGCAGATGGGTTTATCAATGAGTTTCCAGATGGCTATGAAACGGTCTTGGATCAAGGTGGGACCAATGTTTCAGGTGGTCAAAAACAACGGTTGACGATTGCGAGAGCACTGTTGAAAAATCCTAAAGTATTGATTTTGGATGATTCAACAAGTGCTGTAGATACGAAAACAGATCGTATGATCCGCCAGTCTTTGATGGAAGAAATCCCCGACATTACGAAAATCATCGTGGCACAAAGAATCTCTTCGATCCAAGATGCAGATCGAATCGTCGTTTTAGATGAAGGAAAGATCAATGGGATCGGCACGCATGAAGAATTATTAGCGACGAACCAAATCTACCAAGAAGTGTATGAATCACAAGTGAAGGGAGGGCGAATCAGTGAGGAATAATCAATTACAAACAAGTCCAGTCAAATTGTTGAAACGAATTTTTTCCTATGCACTGAAATATCGTCTTCGTTTGATCGTTGTGTTCTTTAGTATCGTGATCAGTGCGGCAACGAATGCTATAGGGATCAGTTTTACGAAACAATTGATCGATCGATTTATTGAACCATTGTCAAAACAAGAAAATCCAGATTTTGGTCCACTATTAAAAATCATTACTTTAATGGGCATCATGTATTTTACAGGGGCAATGTTTACCTACGTGTATAATCGAACGATGGTTACCGTGTCACAAGGGATCTTAAAAGATATTCGTGATGAGATGTTTACCCATATGGAAAAATTACCTATTCGCTATTATGATTCGCATCCAACTGGTGATATCATGAGTCGTTACACAAATGATATCGATACATTGAGACAGATGATCAGTCAATCGATTCCGCAAACGATCTCTGCACTGGTGACAGTGACTGCTATTATCATTGCCATGCTGATCATCAATATCCCAATGACGATCTTTGTATTGATCATGGTTTCTTTGATGGTCTTTATCATTCGGACTTTAGGAAGTAAGAGTGGCAAGTATTTTTCCTTACAACAAGGATCTTTAGGCGCTGTAAATGGTTACGTGGAAGAAATGATCGAAGGGCAAAAAGTAGTCAAAGTTTTTAATCATGAACCGCAAGCAATCCAAGGTTTTGTTACATTGAACAATGAGTTAAAGTTGAATTCGACTAAGGCCAATACGTATGCCAATATTTTGATGCCCATCATGGGAAATATTGGAAACTTCACGTACCTTCTAACAGCTGTGATTGGAGCTATTTTTTCAATCACTGGCGTTACAGCATTAACACTAGGAAGTATTGCTTCATTTGTTCAATTCACGAAAAGTATCACGATGCCTATCTCACAGATCTCACAACAATTCAACGCGATTATTTTATCTTTAGCAGGCGCACAACGGATTTTCGATTTATTGGATGAACAGCCAGAAGAAGATGATGGAACGATCGAGTTGGTCAACATTGAGAAAGATTCTGATGGACGAATCCACGAATCCGCAACTCGGACTGGCGTTTGGGCTTGGAAAGACGTACAACAAGGTACGGTACATTATACCGAACTAAAAGGGGATGTTCGTTTCGATCAGGTGACTTTTGGTTACAATGCGAATAAAGTGATTCTCCATGATATCCAATTGTTTGCAAAGCCTGGACAGAAAATTGCTTTTGTTGGGGCGACTGGTGCGGGTAAAACGACGATCACGAACTTGATCAATCGGTTTTATGATATCCAAAAAGGAACGATTACCTATGATGGTATCAATGTCGAACAGATCAAAAAGTCATCTCTTCGTCGCTCATTAGGAATCGTTTTACAGGACACACACTTATTTACTGGAACGATCAAAGAAAATATCCGTTTCGGAAAACTTGATGCAACGGATGAAGAAATCTACGAGGCCGCTCAGTTAGTCAATGCAGATCATTTTATTCGTCAATTACCTAATGGCTACGATACAGAGTTGAGCGATGACGGCAGTTCTCTTTCTCAGGGACAACGACAGTTACTTTCTATTGCTCGAGCAGCTATAGCTGATCCGCCAGTACTCATCCTTGATGAAGCCACATCTAGTATCGACACTCGCACGGAAACGATCGTCCAAAAAGGGATGGATTCCTTGATGAAAGATCGGACTGTTTTTGTCATTGCGCATCGTCTATCTACGGTACGAAATTCGGATGCGATCATGGTATTGGATCAAGGAAGAATCATTGAGCGAGGAACACATGATGAGTTGATTGCCCAGCAAGGAGAATACTATCAATTATACACGGGGTCATTCAAGCATAGTTGATCGTTAGAACAATAACAAAAAATAGGTTTCAAGAAAAAGCCGAATCACTTGAAAATCGCTGGATTTTTGAGTGATTCGGCTTTTTTGGTAAAAAATTGAGCGATACTAGCTCTACAGGTGACTCATTGTTTTGGAAAAAGTAATAGTGTGTATCAAAAGGAGATTTTGTAAAAAAGGTAGCGAAACATTTTCTGTTAGTGAAACATAACATCTGAAAAAAATCAGGAATCAACTATTTCGCAAAAATGAAAGAAAACATTAGAATGAGAAATGTTATTGACGCATGAAGTGAAAGCATAGTTTTCTCTAGAAGAAAGTCGTTTCATATTTTTTTACATAGTTATTTATTTGTATTTGCTCATAAAAACGATCCTAAAATTATATCATCCTAAAACACTATATCTAGTGTTTTGTATTCTCTATATCATTAAAAAAGCACAAAATCTAGTCTTTTATTTTAAAAAAACAAGAGTAGAATAAAGATATACTTTTGAGTTAGGAAGTGTTTTTTTTTGAAACTGACAGTTTTTTGCGGCTCCCGTTTTGGCAATAAAGAAAGTTACAAATTTATTGCTCAAATGTTAGGAAAATATATGGCACAAGAAAATATTGAATTGGTTTATGGCGGCTCGGACTCCGGCATTATGGGTGTATTTAGCCAAACCGTTCTAGAAAATAATGGAAAAGTCACGGGAATCTATCCTACCGGACTTTTCGAATTAGAAACTCCTAAGGAAGAAGTTACAACGTTCATTCCGACAGATTCAATCGATGAACGGAAAGTATTGCTCTTTGAAAAAGGCGATGCTGTACTGATTTTTCCTGGGGGATTAGGTACTTTGGAAGAGTTCTCACAACTCCTTTCTTGGATAGCTATCGGTCTCACGCCAGATAAACCAATCGGGATTTTGGATATCGGCGGCTACTATAGCGGATTGCAAACATTGCTAGAGACATTTGCCAAAGAAGGCTTTATGGATGCAAAATGGTTAAATCGAATCTTTTTTTCAAATAATCCCTTAAAGCTAGTGGATCTATTACGAGAAGAAACAACTGGATTATCAACATTATTGAAGGAGGCAAAATAATGAGTCGAATCTATTTAGCAGGCCCATTTTTTTCAGAGGAACAAATCGAACGTGTAAGTAAAATCGAAAAGGCATTGGAAGAAAATAAAACGGTGAGCAGCTTTTATTCGCCACGACACCATCAAGAAAGCAATTATGAATTATTTACAGCAGGCTGGGCTCAAGAAGTCTACGAAAAAGATATGAAAGAGTTAACTGCGGCTGATTTTGTCGTTGCTATTTTAGACTATGAACACCAATCAACTGATCCAGGAACAGCATATGAACTAGGAGCTGCAACGATGATGAACAAACCAATGATCGTCTTTCAGGAAGAAACAGTTCCAACGAATTTGATGATCACGCAGAGCTTGCACACTTATTTGAAATCAGTAGATGAGATTCGCAACTATGATTTTGAAAAATTACCTGTAACAGCATATGTTGGCGAATACTTATAGAAAAGGAAGGATTGTATGTCAGTGATATTGATATCAGGAACAATTGGCGCAGGAAAAAGCAGTTTAACAGATATGCTTGCAAAAGAAATTGATTCAAAACCATTTTATGAAAGTGTAGAGGATAACGAAGTTTTACCGCTTTTTTATTCTAATCCGGAACAATACGCGTTTCTATTACAAATCTTTTTTTTGAATAAGCGATTTCTAGCCATGAAGAAGGCATTAGTGAATGATGACAATGTATTGGATCGTTCAATTTATGAAGATAGTTTACTCTTCCATTTGAATGCTGATTTAGGACGTGTAACAGATATCGAAGTCCAACAATACGACCATTTACTAGATACTATGTTGAATGAACTAGATGATGTGGCACCGAAAAAAAGACCAGATTTGATGGTCCATATCAAAGTATCATTAGATACGATGTTGGAACGGATCAAAAAACGTGGTCGTACGTACGAACAACTTGAAAGTGATGAAACGCTATATGGATATTATGAATCATTGAATCAGCGATATGATCAATGGTACGAAGATTTTGATGTATGTCCTAAGATCCAGATTGATGGAGATAGGTTTGATTTCGTAGAAAAACCGGAACATGCCCAAGAAGTGATCAAACAAATCCAACAAAAATTAGCTGAATTAGAAGGAGAGTCTTCTGGCAGTTACTTTACAGAAAACGATCATGCGAAAGGGCAAGGGCTTGGATTGTAAAAAGAGTATCCTTTAAAGCAATAGTGAAAAAGTCAAAGGACAGAAATTAAAAATGAGGATAGGATAAAAGTTTTTCTGCTTTTATCCTACCCTCATTTTTATTTAATTATAGAAATCTCCAGCGAAGCTTTCTTTTGTATAAGTTTCAAATGATTTAAATGAATCTTTGATTAATTTATGACAATGGTCACAAATACTTAGGCTTCCTTGATCGCTAAATTCAGTATGAATATTCTTGCTACTTGTACATGTACAGTAGTCGTGACTATCAAATATACTCATTGTTTTCTCCTTTATTTCAAACTGCTTACTCAATATAACAGAAAAATATGAAATATCCATAAGAATTAAGCAAAATTAAAAAAATGTTCCACGAATCAACAGAATAATACAAAAAATGAGGTCGAGACAAAAGTGTTTAACTCCGAGAAATAAGAAGAAATGAACGAAAATTACTTTTCAAATTTTTGTGAATTTCGGCTTATTTCCGAAGGAGTTGCTTCTGCTCCCGCCGTTTACTCGAGCGTTTGTAGCAAAACTGATTTTTTGATTTGTCCAACATTTGCTAAACAGATAAATTTATTTCGGAGTTGGCTCATTTTTGTATGGACAACTCGTGTAGCCTATGCAAAACGATTAGAGGCTATAGATATTTCCATCCTCGTCTTCTATGCGGTAATTTCCGATTTTAGTGAATTGAATCGACACGTCTTTTCCTTTTTCTTTTCCTGTGATCGTATAATTATCTGATTTAGTTTTTATCTTGATATCGGTTAAAGTGATTGCTTTTTTTGTAGTATTGGAAGTATCCGTTTCATCTTCAGCATACGTGCGTACCCAAGTCATCTTATTATCTGTGAAGGTGAGTTGACCACTGATTAGATCCATATCTTTGCGCACCTTCAAGGAATACTGGCTATTTGTAATATCTGACTTATCTGCCATCAGAATAGATGAGTCAGTGGTTTGTTCGGATGATTGATCTGCCCCACCAAACAAACTACAGCCTGATAGAGTAGAACTTGCAAAAAGCAAAACAACCATTACGATTAATTTCTTCAAAATACTGCCCCCATTTTATAGTTATCAAAATTATACCATTAGACAGGAAAACATGAAACGGATGAGCGTGAAAATCCGTAATTTCAGCGAGTCAACTTTTTAAACAAGAAGGGAAAAATTATTTTTCCGAATTGGTTCTTCAAGAAAAACGTCCTGTACTTTGCTAAGTATAGGGTTATTTTAAAAAATGTCAATTGGTCTAATCCTTTTTAGAAAACGTTTCATAAATAGGCTTGTAAGTTGAGAAAACGTTTGCTATATTGATGGGGAAGTAACGAGTGATGAGATTCACAAAAGTTATTGTAACTCTATAAAAGAAGGTGCGACTATGACAAATTATCAATTTCCTGCTCACTTTTGGTGGGGGTCAGCAGCAAGTGGTCCTCAAACGGAAGGCCGTGTATCTGGTGATGGCAAAGGAGAAAATATCTTTGATTATTGGTACAGTAAAGAACCAGAAAAATTTTTCGATCAAGTAGGACCGGAAAAAGCATCACAAGTTTATACAAAATACAAAGAAGATGTCCAATTAATGAAACAGACAGGCCACAATTCATTTCGGACATCTATTCAGTGGAGTCGTTTGATTCCTGAAGGGATCGGCGAAGTCAATCCAAAAGCAGTTGAATTTTACCATAGCTATTTCGATGAATTGATCGAAAATGGCATCGAACCTTTTGTCAATTTATATCATTTCGATATGCCGATGGCACTCCAAGAAAAGGGTGGTTGGCTTAATCGGGAAACAGTGGAAGCATATGAACGTTACGCAAAAATCTGTTTTGAATTATTTGGAACAAAAGTCAAGAAATGGTTCACACATAATGAACCGATCGTACCTGTAGAAGCTGGTTATCTTTACCGCTGGCATTATCCGGAAGAATCAGACATGAAACAAGCTGTTCAAGTAGGCTATCACGAAGCATTAGCATCTGCTTTAGCAGTTAAAGCGTATCATGAAATGGAACTAGAAGGTCAAATCGGTATCATTTTGAATTTGACACCAAGTTACCCTAGAGATGAAAAAAATCCAGAAGATGTGAAAGCAGCTGCAATCGCTGATGCCTTTTTCAATCGTTCTTTTCTAGATCCAGCGGTCAAAGGAGAATTTCCACAGGAATTAGTAGCAATCGTCAAAGAACTAGGGATCATGCCTGCGATCAAAGAGGGCGACTTGACGATCATCAAAGAAAATACGATCGACCTATTAGGGATCAATTACTACCAGCCTCGAAGAGTAAAGGCAAAAGAAACACCGATCGATCAAGAAAACGGTCCGATGCCAGAAGACTATTTTGATAATTATCAGATGCCTGGGCGTAAAATGAATCCTTATCGAGGATGGGAAATCTATGAAAAAGGAATCTATGATATTTTGGTCAATGTTCGTGAGAACTATGGAAATATCGACTGCTTTATTTCTGAAAATGGGATGGGTGTCGAAAATGAAGCTCGTTTCATCAAAGAAGACGGGATGATCCATGACGACTATCGAATCGAATTTGTTCAAGAACACTTGAAATATGTGCATCAGGCGATTCAAGAAGGTAGTAATTGTTTAGGCTATCATATGTGGACATGTATGGATAATTGGTCTTGGACGAATGCCTATAAAAACCGATATGGGTTCATTTCTGTCGATTTATCAAATGATGGAAAACGGACGATCAAGAAATCCGGATATTGGTTTAAAGAGTTATCTGATAAAAATGAAATGATTTTATAGCAATAAGCAATAAAGAGGAGGTCGCGACAAAAGTCGTGTAGGTTTGAGAAATTGGAGAAAAAAACGAGGTTGGGACAGAAGTGCTTAACTCCGAGAAATAAGAAGAAATTCACGAAAATTGCTTTTCAAATTTTTGTGAATTTTGGCTTATTTCCGAAGGAGTTGCTTCTGCTCCCACCGTTTATTCGTTTTTAAAGAATGAGACAAAAGTGTTTCTTACTTTTGTCCCACTCTCGTTTTTTTGAAATTTCCGAAAAACCTGACTTTTGGACACCGTTTATTGGAGAGTCTGTAGCAAAGCTGATTTTTACCTTTGTTCCACATTTTAGTACAGACGGTAAAAAGGTGTCTGTTGTAATCATGTATAAGTTTATTTTGCAACAAGAAAATCTGTCATGGATATTTTCCTCAATAAAAGCATCGAGCAAATGGAAGAGAAAAAAGTGGTTCGAATTAGGAGAAATGGGTACGTGCGTCCTTTTTTTAGACGATAAAAAATAATTCTAGTTTTTTAAAGCTTTTTTTTATTTTTTCCTCTATAAGACCCTTTTTTTGTATATAATAGTATAGGTAAAATTGAATAGGAGTGAAGGAAGGCATGAGAAAAAAGAGACCTTTTCTTCTCTTTTGGTTACTTGGTTTTTTCCTACTGCTTATTTTGTCTGCTGCGGCTTCAGGAAAAATGACAGCTGATATTTCTCAAAAAAATACAGAAAAAATAGTTGCAAGTAAAGAATCAGTAGATAAATTTAAAAAAGAATTTTCGACGTATTGGTGGGAAGATTATAAATTAGTAGCCAACTACGATAAGGGAGAATTAGAGATCTATTTGCCAAAAGATAAGGAAAATAATCAGTTCATCAATATCGATGATGTGCTGAGTGCGATTTCATTTAGACAATATCAATTCAAGGACAAACACTTGACGGTGTTGTTACTAACCAACAAAGGGGAACCCTTGGCCCGATTAAAAAATGGCAAAGTCAAAACCAGTTATTCGGATAAAATCAATGTAGATGTAGTCGATAAACGACTAAAAGAATGGAGCAAAACAAACGAGCAAGTGAAAAAAAATTCAGAATCCACCACTACGTCAGATTCTCCGACAACACCTCCTTCGACTAGTGGGGAAACAGGTGTAAATACGGTCAATAATCAAAGTGAGTTAAATCAAAATTATCAATAGAACTATCTAAAAAGAGTAGAAAAACGAATCAGTTGTTTCTATTCTTTTTTAGTTGTTGAGACAAAATGGCCAATCAGATGGGCATGTTTTTAGCTAATTTCTAAAAAAATCTTAAAATAATTTTTTTTTAGAGAATTTTCATTTTTGAAGAGCAGAATATACAAAAATGAATAGAGAGAAGTGATATGTGTGACACGTTTGAAAAAATTGTGCCAAAATCGTCTGATGATTGTTCTGATCGCCAGTTTTTTCTTTTGGTTAAAAACAATTTTTGCCTATTGTATTGATTTTTCATTGGGAGTAGAAGGAAGTATCCAATACTTTATTTTATGGATCAATCCGATTGCAACGACACTGCTTTTTTTTGGCTTATCTTTATATATAAAGAAGCTCAAACCGGCGTTGTTTGTCCTTTTGATCATTGATATTTTAAATACATTAGTTCTATATTTGAATATTATCTTTTACCGTGAATTCACTGATTTCATTACGGTGAAATCTGTATTAGGATTTTCAAAAGTATCACAAGGTCTTTCAGGAAGCTCTTTTTCTTTGATGGAACCCCATGATATTTTATATTGGGTGGATATTCTCATCTTTATCGGTCTACTTGGTTGGTTGATCGTGAAAAAAGTTCCACTAAAGAGTCCGGCTGTGCCCAAACCAGTTGCGCTAGCCCTCACTTGTCTATCCGCTTTGATATTTTCTGGTAATTTAGCGCTCAGTGAAGCGAATCGCCCTCAGTTATTACAAAGAACGTTTGATCGTTCTTACATCGTGAAATATTTAGGGATCGATGCTTATACGATTTACGATGGCATCAAAACGGGAATGACGAGTAGCGTACGCGCGCATGCAAGCAGTAATGGAATCGATGAAGTACTAGATTATACGAAACAACATTATGCTGAACCAAATCCCGATACATTTGGCATTGCCAAAGGAAAGAATATCATTGTATTACATTTAGAAAGTTTTCAGCAATTTTTGATCAATATGAAGGTGGATGGTCAAGAAGTCACGCCATTCTTAAATAGTATTTTTCAAAATCAATCAACGATCAGTTTTGACAATTTCTTCCATGAAGTGGGTCAAGGGAAAACAAGTGATGCAGAAAATATGTTAGAAACTGGTACTTTTGGTTTGCCTCAGGGTTCATTGTTTACAGAGCTTGGCTCAGATGATGTCTTCCAAGCAGCACCAGCGATCCTTGGACAAAGCCAAGGATATACAAGTGCTGTCTTCCATGGGAATGTTGCTAGCTTCTGGAATCGAGATCACGTGTACAAAAACCTTGGATACGAGAATTTCTTTGATCGTTCTTATTTCAAAGATTCAGATGAAACTCTCGGGTATGGCATTTTGGATAAAGATTTATTTAGTGAATCGACTCAATATTTGGAACACTTACAACAACCTTTCTATGCCAAATTCTTATCTGTCACGAACCATACTCCTTATTATACAGATGATAAGAATTTTGACTTTCCGTCATTGAATACAGGGAATAGTACGGTAGATAATTATGTACGAACTGCTCATTATCTTGATCAATCATTAGAACAGTTCTTTACGTATTTGAAGAAATCTGGTATTTATCAAAATTCGATGTTTGTGATCTACGGGGATCATTTTGGGATCTCCAACACAGACAATGCAGATCTCGCAACAGCGCTAGGGAAAGATGCTGCGACTTGGAATGAATTTGACGATGCTCAAATGCAAAGGGTGCCGTTGATGATCCATATCCCAGGATATACGCAAGGAAAAGTGAATCACGAGTATGGTGGAGAGATCGATGTATTACCGACTCTGTTGCATCTAGTAGGTATCGATGATAAGAATTATATCCATTTTGGAACAGACCTATTGTCTGCCAAACACGATCAAGTAGTTGCATTTAGAAATGGAAACTTTGTTACGCCGGATTATACCGTCTTAGGTGGAAAAACCTATAATAATCAAACAGGTGAAGTTATCGATGAAAAAACAGCAGGAATCGAGGAAGAGATCAAACAAGATCAAGATAAAGTGAAAAAAGCGTTAAGTCTCTCCGATAAATTGAATCAGGAAAATCTTCTAAGATTCTATGTCCCAGAAGGATTTGAAACGATCGATCCTAAAAAATATGATTATAAAGATGAAGCACAAAAAAATGAAGCAATCGAAAAACAAAAAGGAAACAATTCAACGAGTGTCTATTCAAAAAATGGCAATAAAACAACGACGAACCTTTATCCCATAGAACCAGCAACAAGCAAATGATCATACTAAAAAACTTCTAAAGAGACTGGATGTTCCATTTCTTTAGAAGTTTTTTTTATAATTCATGAATTTTTTATTTTTTGCGTATTTGATTAATGAATGAAACAAATTTTTAGTATTGAATGTTCTTGCTTCATCCTGTTCTTGGATGAGGGAAGAGCCAATACAAAAATCTGGATGTATTCAAACGATGGAGGAGGAATTTTATGTACGATGGGAAATTGATCAAACAACTTAGGGTGAACAGAAAACTGACACAATCACAATTAGCACAAGGAATCTGTTCTAAAACGTCTTTAGTAGGGATTGAAAGTAATTCAGTAAAAAAAATATCCTTTTTGACACTGAAAGCATTTTTAGAACGATTAAATATTTCTTTGGCTGAGTACGAATGGTTACGTAATCAAATGGATGAACCAAAGAAAATCAAGAAAAGTCGTCATCTTTTAAACAAAGTCCAAGAAGATAATTTCGATCCTTATAAGGAAATTGCAAATAACCGCAAACAATTCAAAAAAACGACGGATCTCTATTATCTGGTATTGAATCTACAGATGTTTTGGGAAACAGAAGGGGAGTTGCAATTAGAGTTTTTAAAATATGAATGTCGGACAATCGAAGGGTATTTTATGCAAATGAGAGAATATGGACTCTTCGAATTGGGGATATTAGCTGAGTTTCCTTACATATTCAGTGATTCATTCATTGATAATCATTATTTAAAAATCAAGAAAAGAATGCGGCTGTTGCCAGATTCAAAACTATCGGATCAATATTTATTTACTTTTTTAAAAAACTTAACCATTTACTATATTGATAAAAAACGTTTCAAAAAAGCCCGTAGCATCAATGAAGACATGTACCGCAGTTTAGCTCACAAAGAAAAGTCAACGATTATTTATGAGATGCTGATGCTTGAGTATTACCGGCGGATGATTGCTGCAGCTTTAGGTGAACCGATCATAGAAGGAACGAACACGCTCTTTTCTGTGATTGAATACACGTTGGGAAAGAAAGAACGCGTGGCACTTGAAGAAAAATTAGCAGCCGTTGGACACCAGAGAAGTGATGGTAGATAAAGCGGATTAGTACAAAAAGCACAACAATGACCAGCCAGAGATTTCCGAATGCTAAGTACAATTAGAAATCTCTGACTGAGTGATTCAGTGAAGGTTCTGGTATCATCTTTAATTGTTTAAATCTGGGTGGATGATCGCTGCCTTATTCTTTTGCGTATCAAATAAGGGAAAGAACCGATTGATTTCATTGGTTGCAGAATCACGGGAATCAGAAGCATGAATGATGTTTTCTGTTCCTGGTAAAGCATAATCACCACGGATCGTTCCTGGAACGGCATCGACAGCTTTTGTTGCGCCAACCATCTTGCGGACGATGTCGATTACATCGTCACCAGCTAAGACTAGATAGACAACTGGCCCCGAAGTCATGTAGTCGATCAATTCAGAAAAAAAACTACGCCCAGATAAATGTTGGTAATGCTCTTTTGCTAATTCTTCTGTCATAGTAGCAAATTTCATTTCGGTGATTGCTAAACCCTTTTCCTCAAATCGTTGGATGATTCGGCCGATTAAATGACGTCTTACACCATCCGGTTTAATAATGACAAGCGTTCGTTCCATCTCAATCACTCCTGTTCAATTGTTATAGTCTTATTATACTTGTGTCTATAAAAAGGTACAAATATTAGTGAAGTCTAGAATAGGTGACTGACAATAAAAAAAGCTAACAGTCGTTATTTAAAGATTTTCAAAAAAATCAAAAAAATAAGTTTGACATTCCTTCTATATGTTGTTATATTTACGGAGGAAAACTAAATAAGATTTGTTAGGTGAGGCTCCTATACAAACATAGGCTACTGCCCAAAAACGTCGAGAGACGCCAATGGGTAGAACAGGAATTGTCGAGACAAGGCTTTTCATAAGGTAGCTAAAAGCAAGAAGTTGCTTTTTACGTTGTACAGTGTCAAAACTCAACGATGAGATCAAAGAAGCTTTTTTCGTGTGCTTTTTCGACCTTTCGCTGGATTTTGGCGAAAGGTCTTTTTGCTTTTTTTACATTAGTCTTCCAAATTATGCGTAAAAGGGGTGATTTTGTTGGAAAGTTGAAGCTGAAAATAGAAAAAAATATGTTGGAAAGTAAACAAATAAAGGAGATGAGAACAAATGGATGACAGTCCTGCGAAAAAACAAGAGCGAGAGAAACTGCTGGCTGAGACTATTATCTATCTGTTTTCAGCCCCTTTAGGAACAGCTTTTTCTTTCTCTCTCCAATAAAATAACTGATCAGTAAAGAAGCTACCAGTACGTACTTTTTGGCTGACAAAAAGGAGAAGAATGAGATGGAAAAAAAGAAAGATACACAAAAAATCTATGCTGCATTTGCAGGTAAAACCAAAGAAGAATTACTACAATTTTTTCATTCAACAGATCATGGGATGGAAGAAGAACAAGTTGAACAAGCAAGAGAACAGTATGGTGAAAACTCAATTTCTTATGGAAAGAAAACACCGTTTATTGTAGAAGTTTTGAAAGCATATATCACGCCTTTTACATTAGTTTTGATTGCTTTAGGTGTTATTTCATTTATCACAGAATATGTCTTAGCCGCACCCGGCGACAAGGATCTTTTTGGTGTTGCAATCATTTTTACAATGGTCATCGTCAGTGGAACAATGACATTGATCCAGTCTGTTCGTTCGAATCAGGCAGCTGAAAAATTAAAATCATTAGTAAAAGTGACCGCTGCGGTCAAACGAAATGGCAAATATACTGAAATCCCGATGGAAGAAATCGTCTGTGGTGACCTAGTGCGCTTATCAGCGGGAGATATGATCCCAGCAGACATGCGGTTATTATCCGCAAAAGATTTATTTATTTCTCAAGCGGCTTTGACAGGTGAAAGCTATCCAGTGGAAAAGCAAGCACATGTTTATGAAGATGCGACACTTAGCGAAACAAGCTACGATAATCTTGCATTCATGGGAAGTAATGTCATCAGCGGAAGCGCTGAGGGCATCATCATTTCTGTAGGAAATCAAACGCTGTTTGGACATGTTGCGCAGACCCTCTCTGAAAAACCGATCAAATCAAGTTTCGAGATAGGGATCCATAAGACATCGATGTTGTTGATCAAGTTTATGGCGTTGATGGCCCCAACGGTTATCGTTATCAACGGTTTTACTAAGGGTGACTGGTTAGAAGCCTTTCTATTTGGTCTATCGGTTGCCGTAGGATTGACGCCAGAAATGTTACCGATGATCGTCACTACTAACCTTGTCAAAGGTGCAAGTGTGATGGCGAACAAAGGAACAGTCATCAAAAATCTAAATGCGATCCAAAATTTTGGTGCAATTGATGTGTTATGTACAGATAAAACAGGAACGTTGACACAAGATAAAATCATTTTGGAATACCACATGGATTGTGAAGGAAAAGAAGATGACCGTGTGTTACGACATGCTTATTTGAATAGTTATTATCAAACGGGACTAAAAAATCTACTTGATGTCGCGATCATTGAAGAAGCAAAAGAAACATTGGCAACGGATAGCATCAATTATCGAAAAGTGGATGAGATTCCATTTGATTTTGAACGTCGTCGGATGAGTGTAGTAGTGGAAGATGTTGCGGGAAAAACGCAGATGATCACAAAAGGTGCAATTGAAGAAATGCTTAGCATCTCTAGCTATATCGATCTTGGTGGTGTGGTTAGTCCGTTAACGAAAGAGTTAAGAGAATCTGTCTTAGCAAAAGTAAGAGATCTAAACGAAGACGGTCTTCGGGTCATTGGAGTCGCACAAAAGACGAACCCAAGTGTAGTTGGAGAATTTTCTGTCAAAGACGAATCCGAAATGGTCTTGATCGGGTATCTTGCTTTTCTTGATCCACCAAAAGAAACAACAAAACAAGCACTAAAAGCATTGAAAGATCATGGGGTGGCCGTAAAAGTTTTGACTGGTGACAATGAGTTGGTTACCCGTTCTGTTTGTCGACAAGTTGGATTAGAGATCAATGAACTGATTACTGGAGAAAAAATCTCAGAGATGGATGATCGTGAATTGGCACAAGTAGCTGAAGAGCATGAAGTCTTCGTCAAATTAAATCCACAACAAAAAGCACGATTGACTACAGCTTTGCGCCAAAATGGGCACACGGTAGGATTTTTGGGTGATGGAATCAATGATGCACCTGCGATGAAAGTAGCTGATATCGGTATTTCAGTGGATACAGCGGTGGATATTGCCAAAGAATCAGCAGACGTGATCCTTTTAGAAAAAGACTTGACGATTTTAGAAAAAGGTCTTTTGTCAGGTCGAGAAACTTTTGGGAATATCATGAAATATATCAAAGCAACAGCAAGTTCGAATTTTGGTAACATGTTTTCTGTATTGATCGCTAGTACATTTTTACCATTTCTACCAATGTTACCGTTACAGATCTTGTTCTTGAATTTGATTTATGATGTTTCTTGTATCTCTCTACCTTGGGATCAAATGGATAAGGAATATTTAACTGAACCTAAGAAATGGAAAGCATCTAGTATTGGAAAATTCATGGTCTATTTTGGTCCAACTAGCTCGATCTTTGATATCACCACATACTTATTGATGTATTTTGTGATTTGTCCAGCTGTTGTTGGGGGGGATTTCCACTCATTGGACGCGAAACAACAAGTCGTATTTATTGCATTGTTCCATGCCGGATGGTTTGTCGAATCCTTGTGGACACAAACGTTGGTACTGCATGCACTACGTACACCAAAGATTCCATTTCTACAAAGTAACGCAACATTTGCGATGTTCATCATTACCACTTTGGGAATAGTCGTAGGGTCCATTTTACCATTCACAGGCTTTGGTGCAGAATTAGGTTTGTTGCCTTTACCAGGAACGTATTGGATCTGGTTGATTGTGACGGTACTAGCTTACTTAGCTTTAGTCACGATGGTCAAAAAAATCTATATCAAAAAATTTGGTGAATTGTTATAAGATGAATTGATCTTACAAATCAAGACAATATAGAAGAAAGAGAGCCCATCTGAGCTATGGGTTTCCATCAAGCAGGATAATGTGGAACAAAAGTAAGAAACACTTTTGTCTCATACTTTAAAAACGAATAAACGGTGGGAGCAGAAGCAACTCCTTCTTATTTCTCGGAGTTAAACACTTCTATCCCAACCTCTTTCTGTGTTGAATCGAAAGGACAGTTTTGACACTGGTTATCCGATGTAACTGCTGTATAGTGATTTTGTCAGCACATTGATTAGGATAATTTTCATGAAATTTGCACTCATTTCTATACTTTCAACTGGTACTCATGCTAAACTAAAGGTATTGTTTTTTGAAAGGATTAGTGAAAGTATGAAAGGCGCAATATTTGATTTAGATGGTCTATTAGTCGACACCGAAAAAACATATCGTGATGGGTGGTTATGGGGCTTTGAGCAATATGGAATAGAAATACCAAAAGAAATCGTAGATGCCTGGAGCGGTAAAAACTGGAAGCAGAGCTTTGATATTTTAGTTGAAGCTGCCGGCAGTCTAGAGAAAGTCCAAGAAGTCCGAGCAATACGGGAGGAATATTTTTACCAAAAACTACGTGGTGGAGAAATTGCACTCAAACCTTACGCAAAAGAAATTTTGACTGAGTTAAAAAAACGTCAACTCAAATTAGGTTTAGCGACTACGACTGTTACAAAAAGAGCCACAGATATCTTAGAACAATTTGATCTGTCGCACTATTTCGATACGTTGACCTTTGGTGATGAAGTAGCGGAAAATAAGCCTTCACCGATCCCTTATTTGACAGCTCTCGAAAAGACAGGATTGCTTGCACATGAAGCCTTTGCGATAGAAGATTCACTAGTGGGAGCTACTTCAGCTTCACGTGCTGGGCTAGGAGTTGTTTTGATTCCAGATGCTAGTTTTGATCGAAACTACTCCGCCAAAGAAAAAGCTGGATTAATATTATTGGTTGAAGGAAAAGATTTGCGTATCGTTGTTGAAATGCTCGATAAAAAAACAATAAATTAAGCGAGATATAATTTTTTTTATTTTTATGCTTGACTTTTAAATTTTGTTAAGGTAAATTATGTCCAACAACAAAATAACTTTTCGTTGATGAGGAAAGTAAACTTGAAAGACTTCTCAGAGAGACTCTGTTCGGTGCAAAGAGTCAAGTTCGCAAAGTTGAAAAATGGCCTTGGAGAATAATCTGTCGATAGGTAGGCAGGTTCGGTTCACGTTCATCCGTTAAAATGAACACCAATCTCTTCAAATGAAGATGTTGGGCAGAGGGAAGGAAACTTCCGAATAAAGGTGGTACCACGATTGATCGTCCTTTTACTAACACAAAGTGTGTTGGTAAAAGGATTTTTTTTTAATATTTTTTTGCGATGAGATAGTAAGTACAACTGGAAATCTTTTAACAGAGAGCTTCGACAGCTGAGAAGAAGCAAAGAGGAACAGTTAGAAAATGGCTATTGAGCATTTCACCCCGAGCAAAAATTGTGAGGCGGTGACGGTTGCGACCGATATCTTGCTAGAGTATGTATGTACTTGAAAAGGAGTTGAATGTGAGTTCAACTCGAAGATGAGGTGGTAACACGCAAAAGGCGTCCTCAAGAAAGTGATAAAGATCATTTTCTTGAGGATGCCTTTTTTAGTATAAGAAAAGGAGGAAACAAGATGATTGAATTACAAAATATAAGTGTCCGTTTTCACCAAAAAGATAAAGTGATCCAAGCTGTAGAAGATGTCGACTTGTTTATTGAAAAAGGGGACGTATACGGGATCGTTGGTTATTCCGGTGCAGGAAAGAGTACGTTGGTCCGAGTGATGAATCTGTTACAAAAACCTACAGAGGGAAAAGTCATCATCAATCAAACTGATTTAGGCAAGCTTTCGGCAAAAGAGCTAAGAAAAGAACGAAAATCGATTGGGATGATTTTTCAACATTTCAATTTGATGGAGAACCGCACGATTTTTGACAACGTTGATTTTTCACTGAAGTATACGGGAAAGTCAAAACAGGAACGTCGTCAAAAAGTGAGCGAACTTCTAGAGTTAGTTGGATTAGAAGAAAAAACATCTGCCTACCCGAATCAACTATCGGGAGGGCAAAAACAGCGTGTAGCGATTGCTCGCGCATTAGCAAATGAACCGAAAGTTTTATTATGTGATGAAGCCACGAGCGCACTTGATCCAAAAACGACACATCAAATCTTAGCCTTGCTAAAGGAACTTAATCGTAAGCTGGGATTGACGATCGTCTTGATCACGCATGAAATGCAAGTAGTCAAGGAAGTATGCAACAAGGTGGCGGTGATGGAAGATGGGAAAATCGTAGAAAAAGGTAGCAGTGTCCAGATATTCAGCCATCCACAAGAAGCGTTGACAAAAGATTTTATTCGTACAGCTACGCATTTAGATCAAGCACTTGAAACAATTATTGGACATCGAGCTTTTGCAGAACAGATCACGAATAAATGGTTGGTTGAATTGAGTTATGTGGGGAATCAGACGAATGAACCGCTGATTGCACAGCTCTACAGCAAATACCAAGTGACTGCTAATATCCTCTATGGAAATGTTGAATTGTTGCAAGAAACACCGCTTGGAAGTTTGATCGTGACACTCGCAGGTGAAACGAATCAACGGCAAAAGGCACTGGACTATTTGATACGTTTGGGTGTTCGAGTCAATGTGCTACAGAAGAATGAAGAAAATGAACAAATCAAAATTGCAGAAGGGGGAATTTGACATGAGCAGTTTAGTTGAAAAATATCTACCGAATGTTTACTTGATTCCAGATGAATTCATTGAAGCGACAAAACAGACCCTGTATATGTCTTTTTGGACAGCGTTGATCGGTGGTATTTTAGGAATTATTTTAGGAATCACGTTAGTGGTGACTAGACCCAAAGGATTGTTAGAAAATCGTTTATTCTTTGAGATTTTGGATAAAGTGATCAATGTTATCCGTTCAATCCCGTTTATTATTTTGTTGTCTTTATTGGCAGTGACGACCAGATTTTTAGTTGGTACAACGATCGGTGCAAAAGCAGCACTCGTTCCTTTGATTTTTGGAGTCGTTCCTTTCTTTGCCCGCCAGATCGAAAATGCCTTACTAGAAGTTGACCCAGGAGTCATTGAAGCAGCAGAAGCAATGGGAACGAGCCCTATTGGAATTATTCTTCGTGTTTATTTATTAGAAGGCCTACCTGGAATCGTGCGAGTATCTGCTTTGACGATCATCAATGTGATTGGATTAACTGCAATGGCAGGTGCTGTCGGAGCAGGAGGACTAGGGAATTTAGCTATTTCTAGAGGATATAATCGATTCCAAACAGATGTAACGATCGTAGCGACATTATTGATATTAGCACTTGTTTTTTTAAGTCAATTCATCAGTAATCTAATCATAAAAAAAATAGCACATTAAGTTGGAGGAAAAAAAATGAAAAAAATTATTCGATTTGCCACAATTGCCATTGTTGCCCTGATTTGGTTAGCGGGATGTTCCCAAGGAAAAGCAGCTACCAAAGATACAGCAAAAGAAACTACCGTAAAACTAGGGATCGTCGGCGAGGATACGGATGTATGGGATGATGTAAAAGCACGTCTCAAGAAAGAAAATATCAATTTGGAATATGTAAAATTTACCGACTACAATCAACCAAATGCTGCACTAGCAGATGGATCGATCGATTTGAATTCATTTCAGCATCAGTTCTTTTTGGATAACTATAACAAAGAGCATGGAACAGATTTGGTTTCGATCGGGAACACGGTAAATGCACCATTAGGTATCTATTCAAACAAGATAAAAGACGTGAAAAAAGTCAAAGATGGTGCGAAAGTAGCTATCCCGAATGACGTCACTAACGGAGGCCGGGCATTATTACTTTTACAAACAGCAGGACTGATCAAAGTAGATAAATCAAAAGGTCAAACGCCGACAGTCTCAGACATTACTGAAAATAAAAAACAGTTGGATATCTCAGAATTAGATGCTTCACAAACGGCGCGATCATTGAACGATGTGGATATTTCTGTTATCAACAGCGGGGTGGCAGTAGATGCAGGATTTACCCCTACAAAGGATGCGATTTTCATAGAACCAGTAGATGACAGTGCACGTCCATACGTGAATATCATTGTTGCTAGAAAGAAAGACGAAAAGAACAAGACTTATCAAAAAGTAGTAGATGCATACCAAACGAAAGATACAGCGAAAGTGATTGAAAAAACATCAAAAGGGTCAAGTGTACCAGCATGGGACACATTTGGACGCAAATAACAAAACAAATTAGAGGAGGAATTACTTATGACAACATCAACGATCACAACAAACCAATTGCAGGAAGCTATCCAAAAGAGATTATCAGCTTACCAAGAACTAGCACTAGATATCCATAATCATCCGGAAGTGAGCAACTATGAATTCTATTCTTCAAGCGCATTGGTCCATCAATTGGAAAAAGAAGGATTTGACGTAAAGACTGACGTAGCAGGACATCGCACTGGCTTCGACGCTCGTTTTGTTTCTGGCAAACCAGGGCCAGTGATTGCTTTCCTAGCTGAGTTTGATGCTCTACCAGGTATTGGTCATGCGTGTGGGCATAATTTATTTGGCACATATTCAGTGTTAGCAGCAAGTATCATCCGTGAAAGAATTGCAGAAATCGGTGGAGAAATCCGTGTATATGGTACTCCTGGCGAAGAAGGAGGAGAAAATGGCTCAGCAAAAGGCAGTTTTGTTCGTGAGGGATTTTTCGAAGATGTAGACGCAGCATTATGTGTGCATCCTGCATATCGCTATGGAAAAACAACAGAGTCATTAGCGAATGATCCAGTGGACATCAAATTTTATGGTGTAGCCTCCCACGCTGCAGCAGCTCCAGAAAAAGGAATCAATGCATTAGAAGCACTGATCCAAGTATTTAACGGCATCAATGCATTACGTCTTCAATTGCCAAAAGATGTCAATATCCACGGTATCATCACAGATGGTGGCGTAGCGGCAAATGTTATCCCAGAATATGCTGCAGGAAGATTTTATTTGAGAGCAAGCAATCGACCAACATTGGATGAAGTATACAAAAAAGTGGAAAATATCGTTAAAGGGGCAGCATTGAGTACAGGAGCAACTTATGAATTTGGCCTATTCCAAAATGCAGTTGATGATGTGATCGTTACACCTTCATTTGATGAATTGTTCTTCCAACATATTGCAGAAGCAGGAGTTCCTGAGGAAGAAATTGAACGGAAACTACGTACAAGCTTGGGCTCTTCAGATGTAGGTAATGTCAGCCAAGTGATTCCTACCATCCAACCAACTGTGTCGATTTCAGATGATTATATCGCTGGCCATTCGGAAGAATTCAAAGCAGCGGCTAAGAGTGAAAAAGGATTGGCTTCGATTGCGATCGCGGCTGAATGTTTAGCAGCGACAGCGTTGGATCTTTTTGAAAACCCAGAATTGTTAGCACAGATCAAAGAAGAGCATCAACAAATCGTAGCAAAGAAAAAGGACGAGGGCTCTACGTTCTAAGCAATTCATTGCAAGGTTATTTTCAGAAAAATAAGAAAATTATTCCATTTAGGTTGACAAACAAAGAAGAAGAAGGTAAACTTCATGAAAGTCAACTTTTCACATAGTAGCATTTGGGTGTTTAGTCCAGAAAGTCGGTGGTTGCTGTGAACCGATCAAGCCTTGATGACGAAGTACATGAAAAGGATTCAATAATTGAATAGCTAATCAAAGTGAAAAACAGATCTGTTTTTAATTAAGGTGGTACCGCGGAGTCATTCGTCCTTAGTTGAAAACAGGTCTTTTTGTTTTAAATGAAGGAGGAAACGCAGATGAATTGTGGCGGGGTCATTCGATATTTACTCTTTTTTAGGTCTTAGATTAACTTAAAAAAGGAGAATTATCATGGAGAGAAAAGTAAAACCAAGTTTTAAAGAAGCAGTTTTAGTGTTAACAGTGATTGTATTAAGTATTGCGATTGGGGTAGTTGGGCTAAAATTATCACCCAATATCACAATTTTGGCAGCGATCGGCATGGTCATGCTTTACGCTGTTGTGAAGAGATACCCAACGGAATGGCTTCATGAAGGAATCATCAACGGGATAAAACCAGGGATCATTCCGATTTTTATCTTCATATTAGTTGGTTCACTGATTGCGGTATGGATACAAGCAGGGATCATCCCAACATTGATGGTCATTGGCTTCAAACTGATTAGTGTTCAATGGTTCGTTCCATCTGTATTTGTTGTTTGTGCAATCGTTGGTAGTGCGGTCGGTAGTGCCTTTACCGTTATGTCTACGATCGGCATCGCCTTTTTCGGCATCGGTACAACATTAGGACTGAACCCAGCTTTGGTAGTAGGTGCTATCGTGTCAGGGGCTGTCTTTGGCGATAAAATGTCACCTCTATCTGAATCAACTAATTTAGCAGCGGCAATCGTTGATGCGGATCTATTCAAACATATCAAGCATATGATGTGGTCAACAGTTCCTGCATTCATTGTTTCCTTCATCTTGTTTGCGATTTTAGGTCATACAAGTAAAGGGGCAAGTTTATCAGCAATCCAAGAAGTCACAACGACACTAGAAGCCAACTTTACCATCTCCATCTGGTCATTGATACCGTTATTTCTTATGTTGTTATGTGCATGGAAAAAAGTTCCCGCCATCTTGACCATCTTATTGAATATTGCTGTTGCAGTAGGTATGATTTTCATCCAAGACCCACAGACATCACTGAATGGATTGGCAACTGTCATCGAGTCAGGATTTGTAGCAAAAACAGGAAATCAACAAATTGATGCGTTACTTAGTCGAGGTGGGATCGAAAGCATGATGCCAACGGTTTCCCTGATTATTTTAACTTTGTCGCTAGGTGGTTTGCTTATTGAGTTTGGGTTGATCTCAACCGTTATGGATGTCGTTTCTAAAAAAATGACGAATACTCCAAAATTGATTTTTACTACTTTAATGACAAGTATCGGTGTGAATCTGTTTATTGGAGAGCAATTTTTATCAGTGATTTTGCCGGGTAATGCCTTTAAAGAAACATACCAAAAAGCTGGATTTGATCCGACCGTACTAGGACGGACATTGGAAGATGGCGGTACAGTTATCAATTACCTTATTCCTTGGGGAATCGCTGGCAGCTTTGTTGCTAGTACTTTTGGGGTTTCAACGTTGACATACTTGCCATTTGTCTTCTTTAGTCTATTGTCGCCAGTGTTCTCAATGGTCAGTGCTTTTACTGGATTAGGTGTAGAAAAAATCAGTAAAGAACCTGTTGAAGCACAACAAGAAAACGCCCAATTTGAGTAAAGAAAAGTAGAGTCGAACGCTCCTGTTCTAATTAGTAAAAAGTCGTATCACTTTGAAAATCGGGAAACCTTTTTTCAAGATGATACGGCTTTTTTAGTGTCATCGTTTCAAAGCAAGCGGATATCCATAAAAGTTGAGGCGCTCGAACATTCCATTTTATCTTCTAATCACAATAAAAAACAAGCAACTGATTTGCGACAATCTAGTTCCTTGTTTTTTGTGATTCATTCAATTGTTTTTTTAGCCTTTTTGCATGGCGAAGGAGTCATTTTTTTTACGATAACTAAAGAAAATGATCAAGTAAAGCAATGCAGTCAATACAGTAACCCCGATAGAATTTGTTAACAAGATACCTATCAAGATCAATCCTAAGATGACCAAAGCGAGTAAATTCACACATTTTGCAAACAAGGTACCTCGTTTTAAAGAGAGGATAAAAGCTGCGGCACTGATCATGATCCATATCACTAGTACTGTATAGGAGAGGGAACCGGCAAGATAACCAAACAATTCATCCCCAACAAAATAAGAAAGTACAACGCCAAGATATAAGATACTTGCACAAAAAAGTACAGAACGTTGAGGGACATGGTGTCGATTCAAAACAGCAAGTTTATTGGCTGGACCTTTTTTATCCTTCAATCGAAAATACAACAGACGGGAAGAAGCATAGACACCGGAGTTGATTGACGAAAAGAGTGCGAGTACGATCACAAAATTGACGATATCTGGTGCAAAAGGAATATTCATTTTTTCAAATACCATCACAAATGGGCTAACTGTTGTTCCTGCCAAATTATTCCAAGGGAAAATAATCAATAGTAAAAACAATGGAATAATATAGAATGAAATGATTCTTCCCATTACCCCACGAATTGCTTTGGGAATAGCTTTTTTAGGATCATCAGCTTCACTAACCGTGATAGCGATCAGTTCTGATCCACCATATGAATAGATCACTACGAGTAAAGAGTTAATGACTCCTTTCATGCCATGGGGAGCAAATCCGCCATGGTTCGTGATATTTTGCAAAGTAGGGAAAACGCCATGTCCCAACATTTGCTGACCCACTAGATAGATACCGAAAATGATCAGCAAGATGATCACGCTGATTTTAGCAAAGGCTAACCAATATTCTGTTTCAGCGAATAATCGGACAGAATACAAGTTGATCAACGTAGTTAAAACAGCTAAGATCAAAACAAACGCCCAAGTAGGGATATGAGGAAACCATAATTGCAAGAAAGAGGCTGCAGCAACTGCTTCCGCGATGATATTGATCGTCCACATAGAATAGTAGACCCAATCCACAAAATCAGCAGAATGCGAACCTAAGAAAGGACGGACAAGACCTGAAAGACCATGCTGAGTATCGCCACCATCTAGCACCAGTTTCCCTAAACCATTCATAACGATGAATAAGACACATCCGCCAATCAAAAAGGCAATCAAGACAGAAGGGCCGGCAATACCGATTGCTTCGCCACTTCCTTTAAATAAACCAGCACCGATAGCACCACCTAATGCAAGCATTGTGATGTGTCTGGAGCTAAGTTGTTTTTTTAGTTTGGTGTTTTTATTTTTTTCCATAAAGAACTCCTTTTCTAGTAATATCAAACCGAAATGTTTGTTTTTTAATAATTAAATAATCAGCTACTTTGAAAATAACTTGTTTTATCATAGCAAATTATCTGATAATTTCAACTATTCTGTAAATGTTTTCGGTTACTTTAATGAAAACATCATAAATTTGCCATAATGACTTGTCCTAGTGAGTGTGATTGTTCGCTTTTATTTTGCGAAAGCAAGCGTTTTATTCGCTTTTTTGATCGTTAAGGCGATATGATAGCAAAAAGTAGTATTCTTCTATATTGAATTGAGATTTGAAAGCGAGGGGATTGAGATGACTGCATCACCTATTTTATTGATTCCAAAAAATCGATCGTTGTACTTTTTTCCATCTATTGATTCACTCGACGTAATAACAGCAAAAGAGTTATTTGTCCCAACATTTTTTTCTTCCTTTCAAAAAAAGTTGGCGACCTGTGAACTGATCATTTTTTTAGATTATGGCTTTGAACTTGAGATGGCGCAACTGATTCGTCCCTATACAAATGCGAAGATCGTGCTTTTTTTCTGGAATCATTTCAAAGAAGAGCATTTCAATTTATTAAGAGCAGCAGAGCAAGAACCGGCAATCAATGAGATCTATCATTTTGATTTTCTAGAAGCACGAGAGATTGGATTGAAGCATAACAGTTCTTTTTATTCTAAACATATGGTTATGCCAAAAGTCGAGATTACGTCTGACCTATTTTTTGGTGCGACGAACCATGGACGTAAAAAACGTGCAGAAGAGTATAAACAAGAGTTTGAAAAACGTGGAATAAAACCAAATTATTTTATTCTTCCGCTGAAAGGAAACGAACAAGCTGGTTACCTTTCTTATACAGAATACCTAGAACGAACGGCTCATTCCCGGGGTATTTTAGAACTTGTACGTGAAGGACAACGGGGAGTGACATTGCGAACCTTTGAATCACTTTATTTTGAAAAAAAATTAGTGACGGATAACGAAGCGGTGAAGCATTATCACTTTTACGATCCTCAAAATATTTTTCTTCTTCAAGAAAGAGCATTAGACGAATTGCCTGATTTTTTAGCTACACCTTATCACCCAGTTGATACAGCGCTTCTTGAATTTTTTGATGCACAAGCATGGGCTCAACGTTTTTTACAGCAAGATCAGGAGATATACCGACAGTATGAGTATCGTGAAGTAAAATAGAGGAAACCAACAAACAAGAATAATGAAGTAAATGTGGGACAAATCTAAAAAACAGATTTGCTACAGACCTTCGAATAAACGGCGGGAGCAGAAGCAACTCCTTCTTAAATAAGCCGAAATTCACAAAAATTTGAAAAGCAATTTTCGTGAATTTCTTCTTATTTCTCGGAGTTGAACACTTCTGTTCCAGCCTCGTTTTTTTCTCCAATTTATCAAACCTAAACGACTTTTGTCTCGACCTCTTTTTCAAAACAAAATCTCTATTGGAATCGGGGAAAGGACCCAAAATACATAATTGTCACGTGCATGTTTGTCATACCAGATTTAGTTACAAGAAGGGTCTCGTTCATTTAGTGTTGTACTTCAAAGAAATGATTTTCGTTGTTTCTCAGATTTTGAAATGATTTTTGTTGATCGTCTGGAGACTAAGATACTTTAGAACAGTTAGATCAAAGCTCAGCATTTTCTGATTGGCTGGCTATCTTGTTCTTTGGAGTGTCTTTCTGGAAGGGATATTGGATGCAAAAAAAAAGAGTGTGGGGCAAAACTAAAAATCAGTTTTGCTACAGACTCTCGAATAAACGGCGGGAGCAGAAGCAACTCCTTCGGAAATAAGCCGAAATTCACAAAAATTTGAAAAAGCAATTTTCGTTCATTTCTTCTTATTTCTCGGAGTTAAACACTTCTGTCCCAGCCTCTTTCCCTTACATTTATTATACAGGAAAAAGTGAGTGAAAAACAGACTAGTATTTTTGCCGACAGCTCGTATAATGGGACATACTCTGGGAAATGGATGTGAAAACGGATGGAAAAGCAACGCATGTTAGAGGAACATCATTTATCATTTGTTCATCAAAAATTGGTTACTCGCAAAAACAACCTACGCTCTTTTCTAGATAAAAGCTATGGGAGCCATTTGGAGGACCTCCAAACAATGGGGACGGATATTCGGCCCAACTTTGACAACTTGTCAGATAGCCTAGAAACTTATGCTGCTATTGAGAGCAAAAATCGCGAAATTGACCAAATGAACCTGAGCTTACAGACAGCAGAAAAAGAACTGGCCACCATTGAACGTTTGCTTAAATCACCCTACTTCGGGAAAATAGTCGTTGATTTTCTTGATGGCGAATCCGCCGAATCTTTTTACATTGGCATCAACGGTTTTGCAGATGAAGAAAGTCATAACTTGATTTATGATTGGCGTTCTCCAATCGCAGAACTTTTTTATAACAATACGTTGGGTGATTCTTCCTATCAAGTCAATGGTCACATGATCGCTGTATCTATAGAAAACAGGCGGCAACTAATTGTTGCGTATGATAAATTAGTCCGCTTTTTCGATACGTCGATTGCAATCCAAGATGATGTATTATTGGATGCATTAGAAAAGAACGACGGAAAAAAGATGCGGGACATCACGGCATCGATCCAAAAAGAGCAAAACTCAGTCATTCGGGATCAATCGAGCCAAACCTTATTAGTCAATGGAGTCGCAGGTAGCGGAAAGACCTCAGTTATCATGCAACGTGTTGCTTATCTGTTGTATCAATACCGTAGTCAGATCACTTCTGACAATGTGCTGATCCTTTCACCAAACCAAGAATTTATTCACTATATCTCGGAGGTCTTACCTTCATTAGGTGAAAAGAATCCTTTGAATCAAACGATTCGGCAGTTTTGTTCGTTCTTGTTGCAAGAAGCAAAAACAGTTCCTTTAGAAAATGAAGAAGCCTATTTTTCCCGATTACAAGAACCTGTAACTTTTCAGACAGAAACGATCCGCAGCAATGAGTTTGTAGCCTTTCTGCAAGAAGCGGCCAGTAAAACAGCGCTGATCGAACCTTCTTTTCACTCGATCCTTCGAAAAGGCAAAGTCGTTATATCTAAAGAAAAGATTCAGTCAATCTATCAATCTACGCCTCAACTCCCAATGATCGAGCGATTACAGGCAACTAAAAAAAGATTAATAAGTGAGTGGGAGTCACAATTGATCAGAAATAGCAAAAAACAGGAATTACAGGATCAAGTATTAACACTTTCTGAACAACAACAACAAAAATACTTTGGTCATTTGATCGAGGATGATTCTCCAACGAGTATCCAAAAATATACCAAGCAGTTATTAAGAATGAGGTATCACGTCGTTGATGACCAATTGAAAGATAATAGTTGGATCGATGAAGATTGATTTTTAGATCACTATTATACAGCGTTCACTCAACGACCTTATTTAAAGCAGTCTACAATAACTTTGGATGAAGCAGTAATTCGCTTATTCAACCGACATTTGTTTGTCGAGAAACTTGCCGTACCATCGCTGTCTTTTCTGTTGATTGATGAGATCCAAGACTATACTCCGGCTCAATGTGCACTGTTATTGACGCTATTTCCCCGAGCAACCTTCACTATGGTTGGGGATGGAAATCAAGCAATTTTCAATTCCGCGATCCCGTTTAGTGAGATCCAAAAATTCTTCGAGACAAACGACCGAACAGTAAAACGTTACGACTTACGAACGAGTTACCGTTCTAGTGGGGAGATCACTAAACTATTTGCAAAACTTGTCAATGATGAAACTCTGTCAATTGTACCTGTTCGCCCAGCAGGAGAGTCTCCCCGATTTATTCGTTTTGAAAATGAAAGGAAATGGCTGGCAGCGATCACACCTTTCATGAAAAATGAAAACCACTATACGATATTGACAAAGAGCCAGACGGAAGCTGCTTTTTTGGAAGAATATTTCAAAGGACAGGCAAACCAACGATCTTTTTCGATTTATTCTATTGATATCGCTAAAGGAAGGGAATTTGATCATGTTATTCTTTACGATATCTCAAAAGAAAAATTCCATACCGCTCAAGACAAGCGAATATTGTATACAATGTTGTCACGGGGCATGGAAAGCATATTTGTCACCTATAAAAAAGAGCTTAGCGATTTTTTTCAAATCTGAAAATCATTCAATGCTAGAGGTCGAGACAAAAGTCGTTTAGGTTTGAGAAATTGGAGAAAAAGACGAGGCTGGGACAGAAGTGTTTAACTCCTAAAAAATAAGCAAAAATCCACAAAAATTGAGAAGCAATTCCTGTGGATTTCGGTTTATTTTCGGTTGTAAACATTTTCTGTCCCAATCGCTTTTTGTCGTTCTATTTTTATTTGGCGGCAAGTAATCCTTCTTTTGAGTGGATCAGTTGAGTCAGAAATGCACAATAAGGTGTTGGAATGTCATATTTTTGTCCTTTTTTCCATACCGCACCATTGATATAGTCGATTTCTGTTAATCGATGATTTTTGATCAGGTCTTGGTACATGGATGGATAATGCAATCCGATATTGTCAGGATCATAGGTTGCTTGGATATGTTGATTTACTTCTTCTTGATCGAGTTCAACACCTTCTTTTTCTGCAACTGCCGCAAATTCAGCAACGATGGTACGTACCATATCATTTGTTGGTTGCTGTTCGCCTAAACCAGCGATGTTGCAGTCTAAAATAGTACATAAACCATTTAGAGTACCGTTGACACAAGCTTTTCGCCAAATCGAATACCGGACATTGCTACTATAAGTTGGATTTAATTTGGCATCTTTGAATACCGCAACAACTTCTTTTGCAAATGCTTCTCCTTCGGGTTCGAGATTTTCCAATTCGATCTCACCGTCCCCCAACAAAGTAACATGACCAGGTCCGTCTAATCCTGCTGTCCACATGGTGATCCCAAATAAGATATTCTTTTTCGGTACATATTTTTCTAAGACATCTTCGTGACCAAGACCATTCAAAAGACAAAGGACATGAGTCTGTTCCGTGATGATCGAGTTGATTGCTTGAAACATACCATCTAGCTGATTCGCCTTTGTTAGCGCAATGATCAAATCTGCTTGAATGTTACTTTTTATTACTTCTTCTGGGGAATAGATCGGGATTGCTTCAACGATTTCTTTCCCATTAAAATTTGCAATCAGACCATTGTTTCTGATTGCTTCGATGTGGGCAGGCCAGCGATCGATCAAAATCACTTCATTCCCGCTTTGATGAAGCATCAATCCCAAGCGACTACCCATTGCGCCAGCACCGGCTATAGCAATTTTCATATAAAAAATCTCTCCTTTTTTTACAATACCTCTTTAGTATATATAAAAAAGTAAAAAAAGAGCATTGTTTTGTTTGAAAAAAAGGAGAAGCCATGTCTTACTAGAGGAGAGAAGAACAATTCAGGAGGAATGACCATGGATATAGTAGCTGCAATTGATTCCTTTAAAGGGAGTGCAACATCTCTCGAACTAAACCAAGCTGTGTTGGATGCATGGCAATCGGCAGAAGGTAAAAGAGTCAATTTGCCTGTAGCTGACGGAGGCGAAGGTACAGCAGAGGTGATTCATCATGCGCTAGGTGGTACGTGGCGTCAGTTGGAAGGAATCGATCTGCTTTTTAGGAAAAAAATCTGTCGTTATCTGCTGACGAGTTATCAAGGTAAAAAGATAGCAGTCATTGAATCTACGGAAGTGATTGGGATCGACTTGCTGATACAACCAACCGACCAAACAATTCGTTTAGCATCTAGCTTTGGCTTAGGTGAATTAGTAAAAGATGCCCAGAACCAAGATGTAGATCAGATCATCGTGACTTTGGGTGGCAGTGGCTGTTCAGATGGCGGTTTAGGGTTGCTACAATCGTTAGGCGCACGACTTGAAGGGATCACGGAGGGGAATCCATTGCTTTCAACTAAAAAGATCGATCTTCGAAATCTACAAGAAGATTTTGGAGAAGTCGAACTATTGATAGCTGCTGATGTGACAAGCCCTTACACTGGTGCGCAAGGGGCAGCCCGCTTATTTGGAAAGCAAAAAGGAGGCTCTCCCGAAACGTTGGCATTTTTAGATGCACAAGCTGTACGTCTAGCAAACCAACTGGCAACAGATTATGGCATCGATCTAGATCGTTTGTCCGGAAGCGGTGCAGCTGGTGGTATTGGAGGGGCATTACTATTGTTAGGTGCTAAAATGGCTTCTGGGTTTACCGTTGTTTCACAACTGATCGGTCTTGAAGAACAAATCAAGAAATCGGATCTTGTGATCACTGGCGAAGGGCGTATCGATCAGCAAACGATTCATGGTAAAGTTCCCTATGGTGTCGCTCGGTTAGCAAAAAAGTATGGAAAAACGATCATTGCCTTATGTGGAAGTCGTGAGAAAGATTTAGGAGAATTAACAAGATTTTTACCTAGTGTATTCAGTATCCAACTTGGGCCCATCTCTTTAGAAGAAGCAATGGGACACGAGGAGACGCTAACCAAAGTCAGTATCTTATCTGAGAATCTTAGTAGATTAGTAGAAAATGAATGACCTTAGTTGACAGATAGAAAAACAATATGTTAACCTAAGGGCAAATAAAGTGAAGTGAGGGATCCGCGCATTGAGAATTTAAGTCAATTATTGAAGCTGCATCAAGACTGTCTCCATCATACCATGGGGAGAGTGTGCAGATTTTCAGAATTGGCTAGTTCACAATGGTGGGGTCTCTTTTTTGTTCCCGTTCTTTAGTGACCAGTTCTGAAAATAGGACTGGTCTTTTTTTAGGGGGAATGAATATGTCCAAAATAGAAATTAAACAATTAACCTTTGGCTATGACAACCAAACAACATTATTATTCGATCATGCAACACTAAATTTTGATACAACTTGGAAGTTAGGACTGATTGGCAGAAATGGTCGTGGAAAAACAACTTTATTAACTATTCTGCAAAATAAACTGGCTTTTCAAGGACAGATAAAACACCAACAAGAATTTCTTTATTTTCCACAAAAAGTAACAGAAAAAGAGCGTTTGACTTACTACGTTCTTGTTGATATCGCTGATTTTGAGCTTTGGGAGATTGAAAGAGAACTGAATTTGATGGAGACAGACGTGGAAATCCTATGGCGCCCCTTCAATACTCTATCTGGTGGTGAAAAAACGAAAGTCCTGCTGGCTCTTTTGTTCATTGACGATCAGCATTTTCCATTAATTGATGAACCAACGAATCATTTAGACGTAGTGGGAAGAAAGCAAGTCGCCAATTACTTGAAAAAGAAGAATCAAGGATTTATTGTCGTCAGTCATGACCGCGGATTTATCGATGGAGTGGTCGATCATGTGTTGGCGATCGAAAAAAGTCAATTGGAATTGTATCAAGGAAACTATTCTGTTTATGAAGAGCAAAAACGGTTAAAAGATGCGTTTGAAATCGGCCAAAATGAAAAAATCAAAAAAGAAGTGAGTCGTTTAAAGAAAACTGCTGCTGAAAAAGCAGAATGGGCACGGTCTCGTGAAGGAGATAAAACGAAAAAAAGTGTTGGATTTATTGATACAGAGAACCGACGAGTCAATCGTGGCGCAATTGGTGCTGATGCGGCTCGTACGATGAAGCGCTCGAAAGCAATCGTTAATCGAATGGAAACGCAAATCGATGAAAAAGAAAAATTGTTGAAAGATATTGAATACATTGATCCATTGACGATAAATGTGACCAAAACGCATCATAAGCGCTTATTGGAAGTGGAGGATCTCCAATTAGGTTATGACGAGATGCTTTTCGCTCCGGTTCGCTTTTCTATTGAACAAAACCAATGTGTGGCATTGACTGGACCAAATGGTATTGGCAAGTCGTCGATCATACAGTACCTTCTTGGAGATTTTACTGGGAGAGCAGTTGGGGAAGTCAAGCAGCCGCAACAGCTAACGATTAGTTATGTACGACAAAATTATGAAGATAACAAAGGGACCCTAAGCGAATTCGCCGAAAAGAATCGAGTGGATTATCAAGCTTTTTTGAATAATTTACGCAAACTGGGAATGGAAAGAGAAGTCTTTCATAATAAAATCGAGCAAATGAGTATGGGGCAACGAAAAAAAGTTGAACTTGCAAAATCACTGTCCCAAAATGCCGAACTGTACATTTGGGATGAACCGCTAAATTATTTAGATGTCTTTAATCAAGAACAGTTAGAACAATTGATTTTAGAAAACAAACCACCTATGCTGATCGTTGATCACGATCAAACATTTCTCAAAAAAATAGCAAGTCAGGTTGTCTTGTTGACGCCAGCGAGATGAATCCAAGAAGAGAAACTTGTTTGACGAGTGATTTATGATACAATCGAAACAGAATTAGCGAAGGGAAGTTATTTGATGTTATACGTGACCAGACATGGAGAAACAACTTGGAATGCACAAGGGTTAGTCTGTGGCAGAGCAGATGTGCCTCTAACCGATAAAGGAAAAAGACAAGCAGATTTATTAGCTGAAAAAGTCACACAACTAGATATACCAGTGACAAAAATCATCCATTCTCCTTTACAACGTGCCAAGCGAACAGCTCAAGCTGTGGCTGACAGACTAGAATTATCGATGGAAGAAGATGATCGTCTGATCGAAATGGACTTTGGAAAGTATGATGGTGTACCGAGCAAAGACGCAGCTTTTCAGGAAGCACGTCAGGAGTTTGCTGTACGTTTCCCAAATGGTGAATCCGTGCTAGATGTCTATGCTCGTGTGGTTCCTTTATTAAAAGAGTGTTTAGAAGATGAAGAGAATGTCTACTTGCTTGTTTGCCATAATGCATTGATGCGGGTGATCAATGCGTATTTCAATCCGATGCCAAATCATACTTTTTTTGATTTTTATGTGGATAATACTGAGTTAGTGACGTTCGAAAAAACGATTGATTAAATAAAGCAACTAGTTTCTAACGTTGAAAGTCAGCTGGGAAAATAGTGGATGCGCGTAATTAAATAAAAGAAATTCTCTTTGATCAGTGATGAAAAAATGAGAACTTTTCTTGATATAATTGCTTTGGGAAATTGTTTATTTGATAGGAGGAAGACGGACATTAGATGTCCGTCTTTTATTTTATTTTCTGATCAAAATCACATCAAAAAAACCTTTACAGAAATAAAATTAATATATTTTTATAAAAATGTTGAAATTTCATTTCATTCGAGTTATACTCTGTTCATAGAAATGAAGACGGATACACAAATGGGGGAGAAAAATGTTTGGATTTTCGATTTTTATGAATGAACCTTTGACTGAAGAAAAGAAAGCATATATCAAACAAATGGCAGACAGTGGATTTCAAGGGATCTTCACGTCCATGCATATTCCCGAAGATGATCCCACGGCCTATAAGAAGCGTTTGATGGCACTGGGAGAATGTGCAAAAAAACATCAGCTTGATTTGATGGTTGATATTTCAGGGGATGCTTTAAGTCGTGCAGGTTTTTCTTTTGAAGATTTGAAACCGCTAAAACAGTTTGGTGTAACCGGTTTACGAATGGACTATCACATTTCGAATCAACAAATCGCTGACTGGTCTCATCAGATCAAAATCAGTTTGAATGCCAGTACGATAACAGCTCAAGATGTCCAGGAATTAGAAGAAGCTAAAGCCGATTTTACTCAACTTGAGGCATGGCACAATTACTATCCGCGTCCTGAGACAGGACTTGACTATCAGTGGTATGCGAAAAAAAACCGCTGGCTAAAAGAACAGGGCTTCACGATCCAAGGATTTGTTCCAGGTGATAAAGATTTACGCGGACCAGTCTATCAAGGATTGCCAACACTTGAAAAACATCGGAATATCCATCCTTTAGCAGCAGCCATTGAGTTAGCCGCTTGTCAAACAGATCTGGTTTATATCGGTGATGGTGGTTTGTCAGAAGAAGTGCGCGAGCAGTTTTTGATTTATCAGCAAGAACAAAGCATTTTATTGCACATAGATGTAATTGATCATGAGTTTTGTGAATATGTTTTAGGAAATCATACTAATCGCCAAGATGATGCAAGAGATGTTCTCAGAAGTGCTGATGCACGTTTTAGAGAAATCCCATACATTCCAGTTCGTGATACGAATGAACGAAAAAAAGGATCGGTCACTTTAGATAATGAGAAATACTGTCGATATATGGGTGAGATCCAGATCACGAAACGAGACCTACCTGCAGATGGAAAAGTCAATCGGGTAGCGCGAGTCATTGAAGAAGAATTACCGTTACTTGAGCAAATACATGCAGGAGTAAATTTTAAACTAATCAAAAAAGAAAAGAAGGCAAATTAGATGAATACAATCAATTTAGAAAATTTAACAACTGAACGTAGAAATGAACAAACATTTGGACTTGACGAAATGAGTATCACGCAAGCTGTCAATTTGATGAACCAAGAAGATCAAAAAGTAGCACAAGCAGTATCAAAGGAGTTATGCAATATCGAACCAGTGATCGAACAAACAATCGAATCATTCAAAAAAGGCGGTCGCTTGATTTACATGGGTGCTGGTACAAGTGGAAGATTAGGTGTCTTAGATGCAGCAGAATGTGTTCCGACATTTGGCGTAGAGCCTGAAATGGTCGTTGGGCTGATTGCTGGCGGAGAAGCAGCAATGACAGTGGCTGTTGAAGGAGCAGAAGATTCTCTTGAGTTAGGAAGAGAAGATTTGATCAACTTACATCTGACAGAAAACGATATGGTGGTAGGTATCGCTGCAAGTGGTCGAACACCTTACGTTATTGGCGGTCTTGATTATGCACGCTCGATTGGTGCCAAAACAGCGACGATTTCGTGCAACAAAGATGCAGAAATCAGTAAACACGCAGATTTTCCAATTGAAGTGGACGCTGGGCCAGAATTTTTGACCGGTTCTACTCGTTTGAAGTCAGGAACAGCTCAAAAATTGATTTTAAATATGATCTCAACAATCAGCATGATTGGTATTGGTAAAGTATTCAATAATTTGATGGTCGATGTTAAACCAACCAACGAAAAATTAGTAGAACGATCAAAACGAATCATTATGCAAGCAACAGACGTTGACTATGAAACGGCAGAGAAGTATTTTGATGAAGCAGAACAAAATGTCAAATTAGCCATCGTTATGATTTTAACAGACAGTGACAAGAACACAGCACAAGAAAAATTGGTTGACGCAAATGGGTTTGTAAAAGGTACCTTATAAGGGGGAAAAACACATGGCAAAAGAGGAATTGACTTTAGAAGAATTAGCTTCACGGATTTATGCTGGAGTAGGTGGAATGAACAATGTGGAAAGCATTGTTCATTGTATGACTCGTGTACGCATGAAGATCATCGACGATGCATCAGTCGATGTTGATGAATTGAAAGCGATACCTGGCGTTCTAGGTGTAGTAGAAGACGAGCAGTTGCAAGTCATTATCGGTCCTGGAAAAGTCAATAAAGTCGCTCAAGCAATGGTTGATCAAGCCGGAGTGAAATTAGGTGAAAAAATTTCTTCTGGTACACCTAAATCTACTAGTACGGATACATCTGGAAAAGCGCTAGTGAATGAACGCGCTCAAGCAATGAAGGCAGCCCAAAAATCAAAACAGAAACCTTCTAAAATAAAATCGATCTTGAAAGATATCTCTAATATTTTTGTACCAATGATCCCTGCATTCGTAGGAACAGGGATTGTTGCAGGGATTGCAGCGGTCTTAGCTAACTTAGTGACAGCTGGTACGTTAGATGCTGCAACATGGCAACAATACATCGACATCATGAATATTCTGAAAAACGGAATGTTTAGTTATCTAGTTATCTACACGGGTATCAATGCGGCCCAAGTATTTGGCGCAACACCAACGCTTGGTGGTGTAATCGGTGCGGTTGTTATGCTTACTGGGATGAACCCAGAAGCACCTCTTAAAAACTTATTTACAGGTGATCCATTGGCAGCAGGTCAAGGGGGAATCCTAGGAGTTATCTTTGCGGTATGGTTATTGTCGATCATAGAGAAAAAATTGCATAAAGTAGTTCCTGATTCAGTCGATATCATCGTTACACCAACATTGTCATTGATCGTGATCGGATTAGTAGAAATTTTCTTGATCATGCCACTCGCTGGATTTATTTCAGACGGCATGGTAGGCGGAATCAACTGGGTATTAGGGGTCGGCGGTGCCTTTTCAGGTTTCGTATTAGGGACACTTTTCTTACCAATGGTTATGTTTGGATTGCATCAAATTTTAACACCTATCCATGTACAAATGATTGATGAAACAGGCAAAACACTTTTATTACCTATTTTAGCAATGGCTGGTGCAGGACAAGTCGGTGCAGCATTGGCTTTATGGGTTCGCTGCAAAAAAGACAAAGAATTAACTGAAATGATCAAAGGGGCATTACCTGTTGGGATATTAGGGATTGGTGAACCATTGATCTATGGGGTAACATTACCATTAGGCCGACCATTTATCACTGCCTGTATTGGTGGAGGTATCGGTGGTGCTGTGATTGGAATGATCGGAAATGTCGGCGCCATTGCGATTGGACCTTCTGGAGCTGCATTGATTCCATTGATTTCTGATGGCAAATGGTATGGGTATGTCTTAGGGTTATTAGCTGCTTATGCAGGTGGATTTGTAGCAACTTTCTTCTTTGGAATCCCTAAAGAACAATTGGAAAAAGAAGCTCTTGCAGAAGAAACGATCATCAATGAACCTGTTGCATCAACTGTCGCTGCAACGAACCTGGGTGCAAGTGAAATCACATTGACAGCAGTTGCGGATGGAACTGTTGAACCGCTTGAAAATGCAAGTGATCCTGTGTTTTCACAAAAAATGATGGGGGAAGGTTACTTCGTTGAACCTGTAAATGGACAAATCTATTCTCCTGTTACAGGGAAGGTCAGCTCAGTTTTCCCAACAAAACATGCGATCGGCATCACGACAGCAAATGGCTTGGAGATCTTGCTCCATATGGGAATCAATACAGTTGATCTCGGTGGCAAACCTTTTGATCTAAAAGTTGTAGAAGGACAGCAAGTGACCTCAGATACATTAGTTGCGGATGTGGATTTGGCAGCAATCAAATCAGCTGGAAAAGAAACATCGATGATGGTACTTGTTACAAATATGGATCGTGTTGCAAATTTTGTTCTTGAAAAAACGGGTAAAGCAAAAGCAAAAACACAAGTAATGGATGTCGAAACAAAGGCATAGAAAACAAAAAGTAAACTACCGCCCTTGGTTGTCAGAATAAATTTCTAACAATCAGGGGCGGTAGTTTTTACGATTATCCACTCTATTGTTAAGAGGACTACTTCGCGTTATATGCAGAAAAAGTTTTAGCTAATATCGCATATACATTTACCACATCTGTAGGAGTACCTCGTAATTCATAGTCGGCAAGAAATGGGAAGCCGAATTTTCTTGCGTACTGTTTGGCGGTCAAGCAGTACTGGTTGTTAAAGTTTTTGTTACCACTTCCAACGACACCAAGACAAAGTGTGTGGTTTTCTTCATATTCAAGATATTCACGCAACGTTTCAGTCAAGATCTCAGTGTCTCCGTTGTCCAGGCCGTTTCCACCATCTAAATAGGTAGGAACAAAAGTAAAGAAAGGTTCGCTTTCTTTTTCAAAGGGACTGTTTTCATGGATTTCTTTTAATGAAATCTCCGGCATCTCAGGATTATCTGCGTGTTGCTTTTCAGCATATTCTGCTATATGTTTAGCGAATGCACGTGTATTTCCAGAGATGGATAGATACAAAATATTCATGCCATTTCCTCCAATCATTCCTATTTAGTAT
>SKEH01000199.1_pt1 | contig 41226 bp, 55 predicted proteins | sample 4826571 | NCBI WGS metagenome assembly SKEH01 (sample SAMN11008814, study PRJNA524170) | human gut metagenome | biome: Human fecal sample; material: Feces; isolation source: fecal sample from pouch patient p29 | host: Homo sapiens | place: Israel: Tel-Aviv | collected 2016-09-14 | reverse complement strand
CGCTATCGCGGTCAAGACGACCTGCTGCATAAACGCCCTGAACCGGGATGAATTCTTTTAATGTTTTGCGTCCGGCTTCATCGGTGAACTGCGGAAGAACATCGTAGGGTTTATTGAACAGGATCACACGCGTGGGCTGGTTTTCAGGTTTACGCCTGGTAGAACGTTGCGAGCTGAATCGCTTAACCTGGTGATTTCTAAAAGAAGTTTTTTGCATGGTATTTTCAGAGATTATGAATTGCCGCATTATAGCCTAATAACGCGCATCTTTCATGACGGCAAACAATAGGGTAGTATTGACAAGCCAATTACAAATCATTAACAAAAAATTGCTCTAAAGCATCCGTATCGCAGGACGCAAACGCATATGCAACGTGGTGGCAGACGAGCAAACCAGTAGCGCTCGAAGGAGAGGTGAATGGAAAGTAAAGTAGTTGTTCCGGCACAAGGCAAGAAGATCACCCTGCAAAACGGCAAACTCAACGTTCCTGAAAATCCGATTATCCCTTACATTGAAGGTGATGGAATCGGTGTAGATGTAACCCCAGCCATGCTGAAAGTGGTCGACGCTGCAGTCGAGAAAGCCTATAAAGGCGAGCGTAAAATCTCCTGGATGGAAATTTACACCGGTGAAAAATCCACACAGGTTTATGGTCAGGATGTCTGGCTGCCTGCTGAAACCCTTGATCTGATTCGTGAATATCGCGTTGCCATTAAAGGTCCGCTGACCACTCCTGTTGGTGGCGGTATTCGCTCTCTGAACGTTGCCCTGCGCCAGGAACTGGATCTCTACATCTGCCTGCGTCCGGTACGTTACTATCAAGGCACTCCAAGCCCGGTTAAACACCCTGAACTGACCGATATGGTTATCTTCCGTGAAAACTCGGAAGACATTTATGCGGGTATCGAATGGAAAGCAGACTCTGCCGACGCCGAGAAAGTGATTAAATTCCTGCGTGAAGAGATGGGCGTGAAGAAAATTCGCTTCCCGGAACATTGCGGTATCGGTATCAAGCCGTGTTCTGAAGAAGGCACCAAACGTCTGGTCCGTGCCGCGATTGAATACGCAATTGCCAACGACCGTGACTCTGTGACCCTGGTGCACAAAGGCAACATCATGAAGTTCACCGAAGGCGCGTTTAAAGACTGGGGCTACCAGCTGGCGCGTGAAGAGTTTGGCGGTGAACTGATCGACGGCGGCCCGTGGCTGAAAGTTAAAAACCCGAACACCGGCAAAGAGATCGTCATTAAAGACGTGATTGCTGATGCATTCCTGCAACAGATCCTGCTGCGTCCGGCTGAATATGATGTTATCGCCTGTATGAACCTGAACGGTGACTACATTTCTGACGCCCTGGCAGCGCAGGTTGGCGGTATCGGTATCGCCCCTGGTGCAAACATCGGTGACGAATGCGCCCTGTTTGAAGCCACCCACGGTACTGCGCCGAAATACGCCGGTCAGGACAAAGTAAACCCTGGCTCTATTATTCTCTCCGCTGAGATGATGTTACGCCATATGGGCTGGACTGAAGCCGCAGACCTGATTGTTAAAGGTATGGAAGGCGCAATCAATGCGAAGACCGTAACCTATGACTTCGAGCGTCTGATGGAAGGCGCTAAACTGCTGAAATGTTCAGAGTTTGGTGATGCGATCATCAAGAATATGTAATATCGTGATTTGTTAAATCTATTAACGGGAGTGTAACGCTCCCGTTGTTTTTTGTTAGTCTGCTAACGGTTATCAAAATTTTATCAAAATAAGTTATCAAAACTTTCTCTACATGGTAGCATTTTTCCGTTTATCTGTTTTTTTAATCAAAATGAGGACGAAGGAAAATATGTCCCAAAAAATAACCAAGCTAAAAGAAATAAAAATAAAGAGCTTTCGAGGCTTGAATGACTGTACGATCCATTTTGGTGAACGTATAACGGCAATTTGTGGCAAAAATGGTACGTCAAAATCGACGGTGTTGGGCATTGCTGCCCAAATGTTTAATTTTGAGACCGATTATACTCAAGAGCCAAAGGTAGATCTGAGAAAATATAAGACTCTTGCTGGAAAACCTTTCTCATCTCAGTTTAGAGAGCATTTCCGGCTCTCAGAAAAGTTTGATACGCCAAGTTCTATGGATGTTGATGTCATTATATATGATGGAGCTGAACAGAAGGAGTTGGAACAATTAAAACTCGGTCTATATTTAAGGAGTGAACATTCATACCCTCGAGCAACGGTTCGTAATAATACTACTACTAATGGGGCTAGTGATAGCAGAAAGGTTACACATCCGCTAATTTACTTGAGTATGAAGCGCCTTACACCCGTGCCAGATCGTCAAAAATACACTGTGTCTGATATTGATGAATTTATGAATTTAAATAGACAAGACTTTGTTCAATTAAGTTCATATATTTTAGGTGTACGAAATGCCAATAATCTAACAAAAACAAATGGTACTATAGACTCGATGGTTGTTAGTGGTGAAAAATACGATCATCAATCTGTTTCTGTTGGCGAGGATAATTTAGGACAAATACTACAAGCTATTTTTTCATTTAAAAAACTTCAGGCTGAATATCCAGATTATCATGGTGGGATTCTATTGATAGATGAAATTGATGCTGGATTGTTTCCTGCAGCACAGAGACGTTTAATTGAGAAATTATCATCTATCACTAAGAAGTTAGATTTACAGGTGGTATTTACCACTCATTCACCAGAGATTATAAATTCAGTATATGAATATACGAAAAGAGACAGCAAAAACTATAAGGTGATATATCTAACAAATACTTACGGTAAGTTAGAAGTAAAGAATGATTATTCATGGGGAGATATTAGGCTAGATCTTTGCAATGAAACATTACAGTTGAATAAGCAGGAGTCTATTCGGAAGACTAATGTTTTCTTTGAGGATAAGGAAAATTATGATTTATTTTGTTCTGTTGTAACACGCAGAGATATAAGAAGATTACTTAATTTAAATAAGGACATAACTCTTGGATGCAAAAACTATATTCAACTTTTAAACAAAAAAGTTCCTGGTTTTTATAAGTCTGCAATAATTGTTTTAGATGCTGACGTGGAGAATGTCAAGCATGCGAATGTGGTTAAATTACCGGGAATATTACCACCGGATCAAATAATTTTCGAATATCTATTTAACCTAGATGCCAGTGATGATTTCTGGAAGAACAACCCACTACATTATACTAAAGACTATTTTTTCGAAAAGTCCAACCCCATAATTACTGCTCTTAATATTAGTGAGCAAAAAATTAAATTAAAAGAAAAAATAAAAGAAGTTAATAAAGATAAACTTGATGGTTCAAGGATAAGAGAGTTATTCAAAAAATTTATACAGGAGAAAACATTACAAGAACTGATAAAATGTGGCGGTGTAAAATACAATCCATATAGAAAGTGGGCTGAGGATAATAAAATATTGGTAGACAAGTTTAACGATACTCTTATCGAAGCATTGCGCTTTGTTATAGGGGAAGAATTTGGCCTTAATCCTGAAAGAGTTAAGAGCGTTGTGACTAAGTGATTCTATGGTATCCTGAAACCAGATAATGTGGTATTATATACAGTAGTTTTTGATCGTTGAGTATAAGATATGAGATTCAGCACCCCATTACGGTATCCTGGTGGTAAAGGTAAATTAACTAACTATCTATCAAAGATCATTATGATCAATGGTTTAGATGGTTGCGAATATGTTGAGCCGTATGCTGGTGGTGCTGGAGTAGCCATTAATTTACTTTTGTCTGGGAAAGCATCACGTATACATTTAAACGATCTTAATAACGCCATTTTTTGTTTTTGGCGGTCAATTCTAGAAGAAACTGATCAGTTTTGCCAATTAATTGAAAAAACCCCTGTGAATATGGATGAATGGTATAAGAATAAAAATATCATTAGTAATCAATGTGATTATTCCTCATTGGAAGTTGGATTCGCTACGTTTTTCCTTAATCGAACAAATCGGTCAGGAATTTTGTTAGGTGGTGTAATTGGTGGTAAGGAACAAAATGGAAAATGGAAAATAGATGCTCGATTTAATAAGGTTGATTTAGTAAACCGTATTAAGGTAATAGCAGACCGTAAATCTGATATTTGTATCTATAACCAAGATGCTAAATCATTCTTGCAAAATACTGTAACTGGATTCCCATTAAAAACATTGCTTTATCTTGACCCTCCATATTATGTTAAAGGAAAGGGCTTGTATCAAAACCATTATAGTCATGATGATCATGTCGAAATTGCTAATATTATAAAATCTAATTCAAAGCATCCATGGATTGTATCTTACGATAATACTGTTGAAATAAACAACATGTACACTGGTCTTAGAAAAATTGAGTACGGTATCAGCTATAGTGCTCAATCTAGGTACCAAGGGCCAGAAGTAATCTTTTTTTGTGATAGCATTTCTATTCCTGATGATATGGATCCTACAAGAGTCAAATTATAGCTATTTTACTCCAATCTTTCCCTCGGTCATCATGGTAGCGATCTGTTTGCTGCTGGGTTTTATGGCCCAGTAGCTTTCTAGTATCGATCCCCTGTTCTTTGTACAGACGTTCAGATAAAGACCGTTGTTCATGGAATGTGGCAGGTGAACCTTTCCCCCAATCAATTCCTGCTAAATCTCTTGCTTTACTGAAATTCATAGTCAAGGTATTGGCTTTAACCTGTGCGCCGCGTTCAGCCTGTGAAGTAGTACGAAAAAAATGTACAAGGTATGGGCTGACAGCATAGTCACGGCAACGGGCTACTACATCGCGCAAACTCCAGTTAATCGCATTGAGGCGCAGAGAAAGCGGGATGGCGATTTTGCTCCCGGTTTTTTCCTGGATGACGTGAAGATGATCATCCCAAATATCGCTAAATTTCATACGTGAGATATCACCTAACCGTTGGCCGGTAACCAGTGCTAACAGCATGGCATTCCCCATATAACGATGACTGGCATCTGCAATATCAAAGATTTTTTGCCACTCTTCAAGATTTAACCGTTGTCGGGTAATTTTTCTTCTGGGTTGTTTGGTTGCCAGTGCAGGATTATAGCCCGGAGGGACTTCCCCATAGTGTTGTGCCTCCTTGAATACATCAATTAGAACGGAGCGGACTACTTGCGCCATCCTCGGTTGCCCGGCAGTGATATACTCGTCAAGCAATTGTGCTATATCCCTTGCATCAACTGATGAAATTAATTTCATTCCTGCTCGTTCCCTGAGCAAGGATACTGGTTTGGCTTTCTGTTTATAGGTGTTGAGCTTTATATCGCCACTTTCCAGTCTGTCATCCTGGATTGCTTGATAGCGATCTAACCAGGTTGACGTTGTGATTGCTTTTCCTTTGCTGGTTGCGATCCTGTCACTGATAGCCAGAATCTGCCGGGTTCTTTGCTCAGCCAGGCGTGAATTTGCCTCAGTGGCAATAGCAATGGCTTCAGCTTCGTTTGTGCCTAAAGAATGAAACTTCCCGGTCACTGGATGTTTATATCGCCAATAGACTTTATTTACTTTTCTGCTATAAAGCGGATACAAGTTCGGGACTGAAACATTATTTTTACGTGGTCTGGCTGCCATTACCTAAAATCCTTTGTAGAATAATAGAATCACTTTTCTTTATTACTGGAGTAACTAACTCCCCAACTAACTCTGCATCCTCACGCACTCGCCATAGTCGACCTTGTTTCATTGCCGGTGGACAAAATAAATTCTGCTTAGCATAACGACGTAATGTGGACACACTTGGAGGATTACTCCTAAATTTTTCCGCAGCCCATTCCTCAAGTGTCAGCATTTGAAGCATTTTTGATAACCTCATTTCTTTTGCTACAAAACTATTTCACTAGTTAATTTCGCTGTCAGGATTGCTTACGTATCTTATGCAGCTCTTTAAAACGCTCCATAAACAGCCCGTAGGCATGGCCAGGAGCCAGAGGAATAACTTCGAACATCTCTGTTGCCGGGATACCTTCCAATACTGGCCAGAAAGAGCCATCATCAAGCCCGAGATCGCGGCGTTCGGTTGCCAGCATGATGAGATCGGCATATTTCACGGGCGTGCTCATAGCCTGAGGTAACCCGTATTTCTCACGGATTACGGCGTCTATTTTTTCTTCCATCCGTTTATAGTCAGGAAGAAGGCGTTTCAGTGGTGCGGGGATGTCCTGGCAATACGCTTCTGTTGCATCATGCATTAATGCTTCAAAAGCAAATTCCTGCGGTACCAGCATGCTGCAAAGCACCGCATGTTGGGCGACGCTATAGAAGTGTGAAAGGTGTCCTGCAAAGCGGCAGATATTTGAAAGGGAAACCGCGATATCGTTAATAACGATGTCGTCTTTATTTATCTTGTCATAATAAAAATGCTTCCCAGAAAAAGTTTTAATAAATGACATTTTGTTCTCCACGTATATGTGCTGCACCACGCTGAATTCTGGTAAAAGGAAGCCCTCACCGTCCGGCGATTATTGAGTCAATTACATTTCCATAAATGCCCCCGTAGGGGCGGTTAGTTTCTCCACAAAACAGAGAAGAACACCTGCGGTGGCAGCCGCCCGGATGGATTGGGTTATGAGCCCGTCGTCCGGTGATGCTCTTCTCTGTTTTGTAAAAAGGACGGTACCAGCCGGAAGCAAGGGTATAAGCTGGTACCGCCAAGACTACACACAGCATAAAGTTGTGGTGCCGGGTGCCTCCCGGTGCCTGGCGAAGGTTGCACACCAGGCGGGTGGGTATCCACAGAAGGTCGACTGTCAGCCTCAACCTTTACCCGCGTGCGCTGAGCCGCATTCACCACAACGCTAAGGATTCTCTCTGGTTGAAAATACTTAGCTGTTATGTGCCTGCTTTTAGCCACATCAGGCGAGGTGGACCTAGTTATTCCCCAACAACAAGGATTTGGTTATTATGTAACACTCCCCAACAACGATAAGGATTTATATGGAACGATGTGTAGATAAGTATGAGGAGAGGCATGTGCCGTTAAGACAAAAGCCTCCAGTTCCTCCAAAACCACCCAAGGAAAACTGAGACTAATATGACCAGAGACGATTATAAATTTTATATTCACTACTCTTATGTATTGGAGAAGATGAATTACACGTTGTTAACTCGTATTGATAAATTAATAACGTTGATGTTAATCGTTCTCGGTTTTTCAGTTTTCGCCCCGTACAGTAATTTATTTATTTTCGGTTTGTTTGTTGCCGTACTTTCGGTTCTTCAGTTGGTCTATCAGTTCGGCCAGGAGGCTGGGATGTCTAAAGAACAAGCGAGGCATTACAAAAGACTGCTGATTGAGTCTGATACTCTTTCTGAAGATCAGTTGCAAGCTAGGTATTTAAAAATCCAAGATACCGATAGTAATCCATGGAAATCACTTGAACGAGCGGCTTTCATTCGGGCCTGCATTTTTGCTGGTGTTCCAACTAAGTACGATCTAACAACCAAAGAAAAATTTATTGCTTGGTGTGCGGGAGATCTACCTCTAGAGAATGAACTAACGGATATTAATGATGACCAACAAGCATAATCCAGTTCACGGACATGTACCTCCGAAGCCGAAACCACCGAAACCGAAGAAATGAGACATAATAGGATTGGATAATGAGTCGACCAATAGAGCCTTTTCATATTCCACCTCGTCCCAGGCCACCAGATCCAGGCCCAAAGTGAGGGTTACTGATTTTTAAAGAGCGAAGCGTCCGGTAGGGCGCTTTTTTGTTGCTAACGAATCAGCCTGGACTTCATATGCTCCAGGGGGTTACTTCGTGGACGTCCTGCCTGTTTGTTGTTTCTCTTGGGTACATTATGTATCTCAAAGGTACATTGTCAAGTATAAAAAAACCTGCCGAAGCAGGTTCATAAACATTGATTAGGCTTTGATTTTGTATCTTCTTGGTTTTCCTGAGAAAATCACTGTACCAATTATAGAGCAATTACCGTTGATCTTAATGTAAGGCTCAGGCCAGTTTGGGTTTAACGCTTTGAGATAACGCTGTGTCCCATCTTCTATCAACCTTTTGAAGGTGGTTTCACCTGTATCGTGCATCAATGCAATAACGTCGTCACCGTGGCAGGCAGGTACTTCAGGATCGACAAAAATCATGTCTCCCGGGCGGTACTCATCAATCATTGAATCACCTATCACCCGCAAGATATAAGTCATTTCCCCACAGGGGACAGGGCAGGGATACGTTTCTGCTGTGCTCAAATCAACCTCAGAATATCCAACTTCTTTCCATGCTCCGGCCTGTACCCATGATATGACAGGGACTAATGTGATTTGTTTATTAGTGATTGAAACATCAGGTTTTTTTGTGATGTTCGTTGTCTGGTGTTCTTGATCGAGCCATCCGACAGGCAGGTCGAAACATTTTTCGATGTGTCGTGCCATGCTGTCACCGATATTTTTAGTAGCACCATCTCCCATAAACCTGCTGGTCTGGGTTGGCTCGCGATCAATCATAGTGGCAAAGGAAGAATTCCCGCCAACACCATCTCTCAGTTTTCTGGCGTTAGACCGCCGGATGTCATGGATTGTTTTCATAACGAAATTAAAACCCTTGTACCGTTAAGGTACAAGTATCTTGAAGGTTCATTTCAATCATGTAATATGTACACCGGAGGTACATATTGTATGAAAGCGTATTGGGACTCTTTAACCAAAGAACAGCAGGGCGAGTTGGCCGGAAAAGTTGGCTCAACACCTGGCTACTTACGGCTGGTTTTCAATGGCTATAAAAAAGCCAGTTTTGTGCTGGCTAAAAAACTTGAGCAATGCACGTCAGGTGCAATTACGAAATCTGACTTAAGACCGGATATCTATCCGAAAGATTAGCAGAACACTTTCAATTTTTAACCACAGAACGATGAGGCTAATCGTGGGTAAGCATCACTGGAAAATAGAAAAACAGCCTGAGTGGTACGTGAAAGCTGTCAGAAAAACTATCGCGGCGTTGCCGGGTGGTTACGCTGAAGCGGCTGACTGGCTCGATGTAACAGAAAACGCTTTATTCAACCGCCTTCGTGCAGATGGCGATCAGATTTTCCCGCTGGGATGGGCAATGGTTTTACAGCGTGCTGGTGGCACTCACTTCATTGCTGATGCTGTGGCGCAGTCTGCAAATGGCGTCTTTGTGTCTCTTCCTGACGTCGAGGATGTGGACAACGCCGATATTAACCAGCGTCTGCTGGAAGTCATTGAACAGATCGGCAGTTATTCAAAACAGATTCGTTCAGCAATCGAAGATGGTGTAGTGGAACCGCATGAGAAGACAGCAATTAACGACGAGCTGTATCTCTCAATTTCGAAGCTGCAGGAGCATGCAGCACTTGTCTACAAAATTTTTTGCATTTCAGAAAGTAATGACGCCCGCGAGTGTGCAGCTCCGGGCGTCGTGGCGTCGATTGCTTCTGGTTGTGGAGAAACTAACGCATGAACAGTTTAACAACACACTACCGTCGCTCGCAACTGATTGCGCTTCCTGTACCGGGTGGAAAAGCGAAGGTGGAATATTGCTATGCAGTGAATGTACCAGGTGACAGGGAAATTGTAACCCACAGCTTTGCAGAGTGGGCTGTGGGTGATTTCAACCGGCAGAAGGAGACAGTCCTTTGCGACAAGTTAACCGCTGGTTCAAAGATCACTACGGAGTGCCCGTCAGAGTCATTCGTTGGGAGCCGGAAACACAACGGGTTATCTACCTCCGTGAAGGCTATGAGCATGAGTGCTTCAGCCCGCTCGAACAGTTTCGTCGTAAATTCAGGGAAATAGAGGTCGGTCATGAGCACTAAATTAACCGGCTATGTATGGGATGGTTGCGCTGCGTCAGGCATGAAATTATCCAGCGTGGCAATTATGGCCCGCCTGGCTGATTTCAGTAATGACGAAGGTGTGTGCTGGCCATCAATTGAAACCATTGCCCGCCAGATTGGCGCGGGGATGAGTACCGTCAGAACGGCTATCGCACGGCTGGAAGCAGAAGGCTGGTTAACGCGTAAGGCGCGTCGCCAGGGTAACCGCAATGCGTCGAATGTTTATCAGCTTAACGTTGCGAAGCTTCAGGCAGCGGCATTTTCTCAACTGTCAGATTCTGACCCGTCAAAATCTGACGCATCAAAATCTGACCCGTCAAAATTTGATGCGTCGAAATCTGGCAAAAAAGCGGGTTTTCACCCGTCAGAATCTGGCGGGGATCCGTCAGTAAAATCAAAACATGATCCGTCAGATAAAAAAACTTCTCGTCCGGACGCTTCGCAACCGGACACGCAGACGGATGAACAGGATTTTTTAACTCGCCATCCTGATGCGGTTGTATTCAGCCCTAAAAAGCGTCAGTGGGGAACGCAGGATGATTTGACCTGCGCACAGTGGCTCTGGAAAAAAATCATCGCCCTGTACGAGCAGGCCGCCGAATGTGACGGCGAGGTGATTCGTCCCAAAGAACCGAACTGGACAGCCTGGGCAAACGAAATTCGCCTGATGTGTGTGCAGGATGGTCGTACTCACAAACAAATCTGCGAGATGTACAGCCGCGTCAGCCGCGATCCGTTCTGGTGCCGTAACGTGCTCAGCCCGTCGAAGTTGCGGGAAAAATGGGATGAGCTTTTCCTGCGCTTATCGCCGTCCGTCAGCACGCACACAGAAAAACGTGAAGACCCGTACTTCAAAGCCAGTTACGACAATGTGGACTACAGCCAGATCCCAGCAGGATTCAGGGGGTGATTATGAGTCTTTTGAATGAAGTTCAGAAATTCATTGAAGCCCATCCTGGGTGTACTTCCGGAGACATTGCTGATGCTTTTGCAGGTTACTCACGGCAGCGCGTTCTGCAGTCAGCAAGCAAGTTACGTCAGAGTGGGCGTGTGGCTCACCGTTGTGAAGGGGGATACACGCAGACATTTCCCGCGCCAGACAAAGATATCGCCGGAGGCGGAACGGCAACCAGTTCGTGAAACCAGACCTGTACGCAATTTCTATGTCGGCACTAACGACCCGCGGGTGATTTTGTGCCTGGCCCGCCAGGCGGAAGAACTGGAGTCCAGGGGCTTATTTCGTCGTGCTGCAACCGTGTGGATGGCGGCATTCCGTGAAAGCCACTCCCAGCCAGAACGAAACAATTTTCTGGCGCGTCGTGAGCGGTGCTTACGGAAAAGCAGCAAGCGCGCTGCATCGTGTGAAGAGTGGTATCTGTCAGGGAATTACGTGGTGGCTTAATGACGACGTTAACTCAATGCCAGCAGGTGCTGGATATGCTGATTTCTTATCAGAAAGAGCGTGGCTTTCCGCCAACCAATCAGGAGGTGGCAACCATGCTGGGATACCGTTCAGTGAATGCAGCGGTAGAGCATCTTCGCGCACTGGAGAAAAAAGGCGTCATCACGATAAAGCGTGGCGTGGCCCGGGGGATAACGCTTCATACCGCGGTGAAGGACGACGACAGCGAGGCGGTCGGGATTATCCGCGCACTGCTTGCCGGTGAGGAAAACGGCAGGCTGCGTGCAGCCCACTGGTTACATGAGAGGGGCCTGAAAGTATGAAGCTGATCCTGCCTTTCCCGCCCAGCGTGAACTCGTACTGGCGACACCCCAACAAAGGGGCGTTTGCAGGTAAGAGCCTGATAAGCGCGGCGGGGCGCAAATTCCAGAGCGCGGCGTGTGCAGCAATAGTTGAGCAGTTACGTCGTCTGCCGAAACCAACGTCGGCACCTGCTTCAGTGGAGATCGTGTTGTTTCCTCCGGATAACCGGATCCGCGATCTGGACAACTATAACAAGGCGCTGTTTGACGCCCTGACCCACGCGGGTGTGTGGGAAGACGACAGTCAGGTGAAAAGAATGCTGGTGGAGTGGGGACCGGTTATCCCGGAAGGGAAGGTCGAGATCACTATCAGTAAGTACGAGAAACCGGCGGGTGCAGCCGCCTGATTAAGAGGAGAAACGAAGTATGAATAATCTGATGGTCATTGATGGTATTGAAGTTCGTCGTGATGCTTATGGTCGTTACAGCCTGAACGATCTGCACAGGGCTGCCGGTTCTCTGGATAAGCATAAGCCTGCATTCTGGCTCCGCAATGAGCAAACTGAACGTTTAATAAGCGAGTTGCAGATTTGCAACTCGGTCAATATAGAGCCAGTTAACGTTATTCGTGGCGGAAATAACCAGGGGACGTATGTCTGCAAAGAACTGGTGTATGCCTATGCAATGTGGATCAGCCCGTCATTCCATCTGAAGGTGATCCGTACTTTCGATATGGTAACCAGCGCACCGGAAAAATTATCCGGACAGGCTGCTGACAAGATGCAGGCTGGTGTGATTCTGCTGGACTTTATGCGCCGGGAATTAAACCTGTCTAACTCATCAGTGCTTGGAGCCTGTCAGAAGCTTCAGGAGGCTGTTGGCTTACCGAATCTGGCACCGCGCTATGCCATTGATGCTCCTGCTGATGCACTCGATGGCTCAAGCCGCCCTACGCTATCATTGAGTGCACTGCTGAAGCAGTATGGTATCCGCCTTACGGCTAATCAGGCATATCACCAGATGGTGAAGCTGGGGATCGTCGAACAGCGCGAACGATACAGCCGTACCGCGATTAACAACATCAAAAAATTCTGGTCGCTAACAGCGAAAGGCTGCATGTTCGGCAAGAACATCACCAGTCCCGCAAATCCGCGCGAGACGCAGCCGCACTTTTTCGAATCCCGATTCCCTGAGCTATTAAAGCTGCTCGATACCGTTCATTGAGGTGACCGTGAGAGCACTACTGACCCCTGAAATTGCCCCGCGTATGGGGATCGTATTGTTCAGACCAGGTTCAGAGCTGATGCCCTTGTTTATGCAGGGGCGTGTCCTGCTGGAGCCTGAGCCGGAACGTTATTCATCTTTCGCCAGTGGTGCCGTTCCGGCGGCATCACAACCGCTGGCGGATGATCCTGCCGTTCGGGCCGTGTTCCGCAATGAGGCAGTGATTCGTCGTGCTGGTGGAGTGGAATGTCTTGAAAGCTGGTTACTTCGTGAAAAAGGCTGCCAGTGGCCTCATTCCGACTGGCACAGCGAGAACATGACCACAATGCGACACGCGCCGGGCGCAATCCGTCTGTGCTGGCACTGCGATAACCAGCTGCGCGATCAGTTCACGGAACGGCTGGAATCAATGGCAACGGATAACTGTGCCCGCTGGGTGTTGTCTGTTGTGCGTCGGGATCTCGGTTTTGATGATAGTCACGCTGTGACAATGCCGGAACTGTGCTGGTGGCTGATTCGTAATGACCTGGCGGGTGCCTTACCGGAAAGTGCAGCCCGTAAGGCACTGAGATTACCGAAGCCTGTTGTGCCGTCTGTCACCCGGGAAAGTGACCTTGTGCCTTCGGTTCCTGCCACCAGCATCATCCAGGATAAGGCAAAAAAGGTGCTGGCGCTGAAAGTGGATCCGGAGTCGCCGGAGTCTTTTATGTTACGCCCAAAACGTCGCCGCTGGGTTAATGAAAAGTACACGCGCTGGGTTAAGACACAGCCGTGTGCATGTTGTGGTAAGCCTGCTGATGATCCCCACCACCTGATAGGCCACGGTCAGGGGGGAATGGGTACAAAAGCGCATGACCTCTTTGTGTTGCCTTTGTGCAGAAAGCATCACGACGAGCTGCATGCGGATACCGTGGCATTTGAAGAGAAGTATGGCTCCCAGCTGGAGCTGATATTTCGTTTTATCGATCGTGCGCTGGCAATTGGCGTGCTGGCCTGATTTTGCGGAGAAAGTTGATGCGTGATATTCAGATGGTTCTGGATCGTTGGGGAGCATGGGCGGCGAGTGATAGTTCTGGAGTAGACTATTCTCCTATAGCTGCTGGGTTTAAAGGGCTTCTTCCCTATACAAGCAAAACACGTCAGGCTTGTTCAGATAGTGATGCATTAATTATTGAAGGTTGTCTTGCTCTTCTTAAGAAGAGAAAACCGTATGAGCACTCTCTGATTGTGGCTCATTACCTGTATGGCATCTCGAAAAGGAAGATAGCAAAAGCATACAAAAAAGATGAGAAATTGATACGTATAGAGATACAGTTGGCTGAAGGGTTTATAGATGGTTGTCTCTCGATGCTGGATATTCGTTTAGAAATGGAGTAATAAAATTAAGGCAGCAACATAGAGTTTAACTTTGTTGCTGCGTAACAGATTTAATCTGGCATTATGGTAGATAATTGTGGGCTAGGTTTAACCCCGTAGGTTTCTGATATTCTTTTAACGTTGATACCTACGATTTTTCTGACAGCTCCCAACGAAAATTCTAACTCTTTAATCCCTGCGTCTTTAGAAGTGTTGTTCATATAATAACGGCATGCTTCTCGAATTGACTTGCAAACGATAAATAGAGGTGATTCATCTGGGATTTGAGAAAGCAAAGAGGTCAAACATGTTCTTAACTCTTTGAGTGATTCGGCAACAAAACAGGGGTTTTCAAGATGATATTCTACGAACAAAGCCCCTTTATCATCCAATTCATTTATAATCTTTTTTGCCAGATTTCTTTCATCATGCTGTTGAATATATTTCAAAGCATCGAAGGTAATATTAATCGAACCTTCAAGACAGGAGCTTATAAGGCTTTCATGATCTTTTTTCCATTTTCTTAATACAGGTGCCGGATAGTCTAGCCCCTGATTCTTATCTATTAATACAGAACAAGTAGCACACAGCCATATGCCATTGTTAATTGACTTCCTTTCTGTTTCTGATTGTGACATGTCATAGCGTGGGCCATCAGGAGATGCTGCACATATGTGAGCAGCAACTCCTGTCTTGATTGATTTATTGCCATCAATTGATGGGCCAATGGTCAATCTAGGGCATGAAGGGTTTGAACAAATGAATGCTGCCCGCTCTGCTAATTTTTTTATAGTGTCTTTAGAAAAATTATGTCGCATGTAGTGAACCCAATATATGAGAAAAATATTACTAACGCGGTCCGCATTTTATCATGTAATGTGTTAAGAGTGGTTACTTCGCCACACAGCTTAAACCCGCCGATGAGCGGGTTTTGTCGTTTCTGGGCCTGGTTGTTCGTTGGGCTTGGTTTATCTCGCAGTTATCCTTTGACTCGGCTTCTTTGACGTTTCCGCTTCTGATTTGCGGAACATGATGTTTCCTCAATTTGCACCTGCTGTATCAGCGAGGTGAGAGATAACTACAAATGCCTCATAACCCAAATACCTGGCCGGACTGGCTGGAGTTGTTTCAGAGCTGGTGGCGTGGAGACACACCGCTGGGCGCAGTGATTATGTCGATCGTTATGGCTGGCTTGCGCATTGCCTATTTTGGCGGTGGTGGTGGCTGGAAGCGAAAAACGCTCGAGATTTTGCTCTGTGGTGCTCTGACGCTGACTTTTGCATCCGCTCTTGAGTATGTCGGATGGCCTAAATCTCTTTCTGTTGCCATTGGTGGCGGCGTTGGGCTGATCGGTGTCGATGCTATTCGTGGGGCTGCAATGCGAGTAATCGGTAACAAATTTGGTAGCTCGAAGGAGTAATTTATGCAGGTACTAAATCCTCAGCGTAAAGCTTTCCTTGATATGGTGGCCTGGTCAGAAGGAACGGATAACGGGCGACAACCGACACGTAACCACGGTTATGACGTTATTGTCGGTGGCGAACTCTTCACTGATTACTCCGATCACCCTCGAAAACTTGTCACGCTAAACCCGAAACTCAAATCAACAGCCGCAGGCCGTTATCAACTTCTTTCACGCTGGTGGGATGCTTACCGCAAGCAGTTAGGGCTGACAGACTTCTCTCCTAAAAGCCAGGATGCTGTTGCATTGCAGCAGATTAAGGAGCGTGGCGCTTTACTAATGATTGATCGCGGTGACATCCGTCAGGCAATCGACCGTTGCAGCAATATCTGGGCCTCATTGCCTGGTGCTGGTTATGGTCAGTTCGAGCATAAGACTGACAGCCTGATTGCAAAATTCAAAGAAGCGGGCGGAACGGTCAGAGAGATTGAGGTATGAGCAGAGTCACCGCGATTATCTCCGTTCTGGTTATCTGCATCATCGTCTGCCTGTCATGGGCGGTTAATCATTACCGTGATAACGCCATCACCTACAAAAAGCAGCGTGATAAGGCCGCATCCATTATCGCTGACATGCAGAAGCGTCAACGTGATGTAGCTGAACTCGATGCCAGATATACAAAGGAGCTTGTTGATGCTAACGCGACTATCGAAAGTCTTTGTGCTGATGTTTCTGCTGGTCGTAAGTGGCTGCACGTCAAAGCAGTCTGCCCGGACAAGGATAAAACCACCGCCGCCTCCGGCGTGGATGATGCTTCCAGCCCCAGACTTACTGACACCGCTCAACGGGATTATTTCGTTCTCAGAGAGCGCATCGAAACCATAACTAACCAATTGAATGGCCTGCAAGAATATGTGAGATCACAGTGTTCATATTAGAAAAGTCTTATCATGAGATTTTTGTATATGGATGCATTATGTCTCAATACGCTCACGTTGCTTTAATCGCTTATCATTTGGTGGCTGATAGCTCAATGACTCCTCGGGATGCATGGGATGCAGCTGTCGCAGAGGTTACAGAAAGCGAATCGTCAAGAAAGAAGATATGCCCAAGGACAACATTTCTCGCCCTGGCGGATAGCGGTTACCTCAAGAATGTAAAACCACTGCATGGGGAGAAAAAGGGCGGTAAGTTGTACCAAAGGGCAATTGAAGTTGCGAATCTGATTCTTGATTTACCCGGAATCAGTAAAGCTGAATTGGTTGATAAAACTGGTTACAAAGACAGGCAAGGGTCTTATGACCTGATTCTCGCTCTGTATCATCATGAGCAACTCCAGCGACCGGAATAATTATCCCAGCATCAGTGTCAAAAATAGGCAGTGATACGCTATTTTCCTGAAAATACTTTACTAATATTTTATGAGAATTATCCTGGTAATGTGTTTATTTAAAAGGAGTTTGGGTTTATGAAAATTCTCTGGGCCATCAGTCTTTTGTGTAGTGCTATTGGATTTATTGAAGGAATCCTCGGGGTTTTCGGTGCTCAGAGTGCTCCACAACAGGCTGCAGGTGCAGCAATGGGAGTAGCATGGGCTGTTATTCCATATTGTATTTGTCGTGCTATCCAACAATTGCGCCCTCGAGAAGTCATTATTAAAAAGGAAGAATGACCAGATCTTATCCGGTGTTTTTTCTGTCTAAGCCTCGCGTCGCGGGGCTTTTTATTGGAGCCAGCATGCCACCACGAACCCCAAAAGCCTGCCGCGTTCGCGGTTGCCGCCATACTACTACTGATCCGTCAGGCTATTGCGAAAGCCACAAAAGCGAAGGCTGGAAGCAATACAAGCCAGGACAATCCCGTCATCAGCGCGGCTACGGTTCGAAGTGGGATGTTATCCGCGCGCGTGTGCTGGAGCGTGACAAAGGTTTATGTCAGTTATGTCTGCGTGCCGGTGTGGTGCGTGAGGCGAAAACCGTTGACCACATCATCCCTAAAGCGCATGGCGGCACTGATGCCGACAGCAATCTGCAGAGCCTGTGCTGGCCGTGTCATAAGGCGAAGACGGCCCGTGAACGGCTGAAGTAAGAACCAGTTCCCACTGCCAGAGAGGAGGGGCGGGTCAAATCCCTGTGACCTGACGTCTTCCGGACTGCCCGCCCCATCGTTTTTTTATACCCGCGAAAAATGAAATTTAACCAGGAGTGCCGCATATGGCTGGAACGGCGGGGCGTTCCGGGCGTCGCCCCAAGCCAACGGCGCGCAAGGCGCTGGCCGGAAACCCCGGCAAGCGAGCCCTGAATAAAGATGAACCTGTTTTTACGCCCATCAAAGGTGTTGAGCCACCGGAGTGGTTCGCTGAAGAAGATCTCCCTCTCGCCACGATCATGTGGCAACTGACAACCAAAGAACTCTGCGGTCAGGGCCTGCTGTGCGTGACTGACCTCGCGGTGCTTGAGCGGTGGTGCGTGGCCTACGAGTTCTGGCGGCGTGCCGTGAAAAATATTGCCAGACAGGGCAACACCATCACCGGTGCAATGGGTGGCATGGTCAAAAATCCGGAGCTGACCGCCAAGAAAGAACAGGAGTCCGAGATGAGCAGCACGGGGGCAATGCTCGGACTCGACCCCAGCAGCCGCCAGCGTCTGATTGGCCTGGCGGGGCAGAAGAAAGCCACTAACCCGTTTCTGAAAATCATCGAATCATGAGCCGGAAATCTTACCCCAACGTAAATGCTGCCAATCAGTATGCCCGTGATGTCGTGCGCGGAAAGATTGTGGCCTGCCAGTTTGTGATTCAGGCCTGCCAGCGCCATCTTGATGACCTGATGGCGGAAAAAAGTAAGTCGTTTCGTTACCGCTTCGACAAGGACCTGGCTGAACGGGCCGCGAAATTTATTCAGCTGTTGCCACACACCAAGGGGGAGTGGGCATTCAAGAGGATGCCCATCACGCTGGAGCCGTGGCAGCTCTTTGTGATCTGCTGTGCGTTTGGCTGGGTCAATAAAGGTACCCGGCTGCGCCGCTTCCGGGAGGTGTATACCGAAATCCCCCGTAAGAACGGCAAATCGGCAATCTCTGCCGGTGTCGCCCTGTATTGTTTTGCCTGTGATAACGAGTTTGGCGCGGAAGTGTATTCCGGTGCCACGACGGAGAAACAGGCGTGGGAAGTCTTTCGCCCGGCGCGACTGATGTGTAAACGCACACCCATGCTGACGGAAGCGTTCGGGATTGAGGTTAACGCCTCAAACATGAACCGTCCGGAGGATGGCGCGCGGTTTGAACCGCTGATCGGTAACCCCGGTGATGGTTCATCACCCCACTGTGCTGTGGTGGATGAATATCACGAGCACGCCACCGATGCGCTTTACACCACGATGCTTACCGGGATGGGGGCGCGACGTCAGCCACTGATGTGGGCCATCACCACCGCCGGGTACAACATTGAGGGGCCGTGCTACGACAAGCGGCGGGAAGTCATCGAGATGCTCAACGGCTCGGTGCCTAACGATGAACTGTTCGGGATCATCTATACCGTTGATGAAGGTGACGACTGGACCGACCCGCAGGTGCTGGAAAAAGCCAATCCAAATATTGGCGTGTCGGTTTATCGCGAATTTTTGTTAAGTCAGCAGCAGCGTGCGAAAAATAACGCCCGTCTGGCAAACGTCTTTAAAACAAAACACCTCAATATCTGGGTGTCGGCGCGTTCGGCGTATTTCAACCTGGTGAGCTGGCAGAGCTGCGAGGATAAATCACTGACCCTTGAGCAGTTCGAGGGGCAGCCGTGCATTCTGGCCTTTGACCTGGCGCGTAAGCTGGATATGAACAGCATGGCGCGACTTTATACCCGCGAGATTGACGGTAAAACGCATTACTACAGTGTGGCCCCGCGTTTCTGGGTACCGTATGACACGGTGTACAGCGTCGAGAAAAATGAAGATCGACGGACAGCCGAACGCTTTCAGAAATGGGTGGAAATGGGCGTTCTGACCGTTACCGATGGTGCGGAGGTGGATTATCGCTACATCCTCGAGGAGGCCAAAGCGGCGAACAAAATCAGCCCGGTCAGTGAGTCACCCATCGACCCCTTCGGGGCGACCGGGTTGTCACATGACCTTGCTGATGAAGACCTGAACCCCATCACTATCATTCAGAACTACACCAACATGTCCGACCCGATGAAAGAGCTGGAAGCGGCAATTGAATCGGGGCGCTTTCATCATGATGGCAATCCCATCATGACCTGGTGTATCGGCAACGTGGTCGGCAAAACCATTCCGGGTAACGATGATGTGGTGAAGCCCGTCAAAGAGCAGGCGGAAAACAAAATCGATGGTGCAGTTGCGCTGATTATGGCGGTTGGCAGAGCCATGCTGTACGAGAAAGAAGACACGCTGTCTGACCACATTGAGTCCTATGGGATCCGCTCGCTTTAACTGAGGTAATTATGATCATGCTGATTCTCGCGCCTCTGGTGGGCGTGCTGGGGGCGCTTTTGCTGGCGTATGGTGCCTGGCTGATTTATCCCCCGGCGGGGTTTGTTGTTGCCGGGGCGTTGTGCCTGTTCTGGTCGTGGCTGGTAGCGCGATATCTCGACCGTACACAGCTGTCTGTTGGTGGAGGTAAATAGTGTTCTTTTCGGGATTATTTCAACGAAAAAGTGACGCACCGGTGACCACGCCAGCAGAGCTGGCGGATGCCATCGGGTTGTCCTACGACACCTATACCGGAAAGCAGATCAGCAGTCAGCGGGCCATGCGACTGACGGCGGTTTTTTCCTGCGTCAGAGTGCTGGCAGAGTCGGTCGGGATGTTGCCCTGCAATCTGTATCACCTGAACGGCAGCCTGAAGCAGAGAGCCACCGGCGAACGTCTGCATAAACTGATCTCCACGCATCCCAATGGCTATATGACGCCGCAGGAGTTCTGGGAGCTGGTGGTCACCTGTCTGTGCCTGCGGGGAAACTTTTACGCCTACAAAGTGAAAGCATTTGGCGAAGTGGCTGAACTGCTGCCCGTCGATCCCGGCTGTGTGGAACCGAAGCTTAACAGTAGCTGGGAGCCGATCTATCAGGTCACATTCCCGGATGGCTCCACGGATGTACTGAGCCAGGAGGATATCTGGCATGTGCGCACGCTGACGCTGGACGGACTGGTGGGGCTGAATCCCATCGCCTATGCCCGCGAGGCAATATCGCTGGCAGCTGCGACCGAAGAGCACGGGGCCAGACTGTTCAGCAATGGCGCGGTGACGTCGGGTGTGTTGCGTACAGAGCAGACGCTGTCAGATCAGGCTTATGAGCGCCTGAAGAAAGATTTTGAGGAGCGTCACACCGGGCTTGGCAATGCTCACCGCCCGATGATCCTTGAGATGGGGCTGGACTGGAAGTCGATGGCGCTGAACGCCGAGGACAGCCAGTTCCTGGAAACCCGCAAGTTTCAGCTTGAAGAAATCTGTCGTCTGTTCCGGGTGCCGTTGCACATGGTGCAGAACACCGATCGCGCCACCTTCAACAATATCGAAGAGCTGGGGCTGGGATTTATCAACTATTCACTGGTGCCGTATCTGACCCGCATCGAACAGCGGATCAACACCGGACTGGTACGAAAAAGTAAGCAGGGCGTTTATTACGCCAAATTTAACGCCGGGGCGTTACTGCGCGGGGATATGAAGTCCCGTTTTGAAGCCTACGCCACCGGGATCAACTGGGGAATTTACTCTCCCAATGACTGCCGCGACCTGGAAGATATGAATCCGCGTCCCGGTGGTGATGTCTATCTCACACCGATGAACATGACCACGAAACCCTCCGATGGCAGTAAAGCCGGTAAGCAGAAGGATAACGCCAATGCAGACGAAACAACGTCTTGATGTACCGCTGAGTCTGAAATCTGTCAGTGACTCCGGTGAGTTTGAAGGGTATGGCTCCGTCTTTGGTGTAAAGGACAGCCACGATGATGTGGTGATGTCCGGGGCATTTGCTGCTTCCCTGCGGGCGTGGAGTGACAGAAAAGCGTTACCTGCGCTGCTCTGGCAGCACCGCATGGATGAACCCATCGGTGTTTACACCGAAATGAAGGAAGACGATGTCGGGCTTTACGTCAGGGGACGGTTGCTTATTGATGATGATCCCCTCGCAAAACGCGCACATGCACACATGAAGGCCGGTTCGTTAACCGGCCTTTCTATTGGGTACGTCCTGAAAGACTGGGAATACGACCGGAGCAAAGAAGCCTTTCTGCTGAAAGAAATCGACCTCTGGGAAGTCAGCCTGGTGACGTTCCCGTCTAACGACGAGGCGCGGATCAGCGACGTCAAGAACGCACTGGCCCGCGGGGAAATCCCCGAACAGAAAAAAATCGAAAGAGTCCTGCGTGATGTCGGACTCTCCCGTACCCAGGCCAAAGCATTCATGGCCGGGGGCTATGGCGCACTGTCCCTGCGCGACGCTGAGGATGTGGGCTCTGCACTGAATGCACTGAAAAATCTGAACTTCTAATCAGGAGAAATACGATGACGGTTGATATTAAAGATGTCGAACAGGTCGCGCAGGAGCTGCAGCAGAAGTTTGACGACTTCAAAGCAAAGAACGACAAGCGCGTGGATGCGATTGAGCAGGAAAAAGGCAAGCTTGCCGGGCAGGTGGAAACCCTGAACGGGAAACTCAGCGAGCTGGAAAATCTCAAAAGCGACCTTGAAAAAGAGCTGCTTGAGCTGAAACGTCCGGCTGGTGGAGCGCAAAATAAACTGGCCACCGAGCATAAAGAGGCGTTTGTGGGCTTCCTGCGTAAAGGCCGTGAAGACGGTCTGCGCGATCTGGAGCGTAAGGCATTGCAGGTGGGTACCGATGAAGACGGTGGCTACGCCGTGCCGGAAGAACTGGATCGCAACATTCTTAACCTGCTGAAAGATGAAGTGGTGATGCGTCAGGAAGCCACGGTGATCACCGTTGGCGGTTCCGACTACAAAAAACTGGTGAATCTGGGCGGTACGGCTTCCGGATGGGTGGGGGAAACGGATACGCGATCCCAGACTGCCACCTCCAGACTGGAGCTGATTGAACCTCTCATGGGGGAAATTTACGGCAACCCGCAGGCTACCCAGAAAATGCTGGACGATGCCTTCTTCAACGTGGAGGCCTGGATCAACAGCGAGCTGGCAACCGAATTTGCCGAACAGGAAGAAATTGCCTTTACCTCAGGCGATGGCACCAAGAAGCCGAAAGGGTTCCTGGCGTATGAATCCACTGATGAAACCGATAAGGTTCGTGCGTTCGGTAAACTTCAGCATATTGTATCCGGTGAAGCGACGACGGTGACCGCAGACGCCATTATCAAACTGATTTACACGCTGCGTAAGGCACACCGCACTGGCGCGAAGTTCATGATGAACAACAACAGCCTGTTTGCCATCCGTCTGCTGAAAGACAGCGAGGGTAACTATCTGTGGCGTCCGGGGCTGGAACTGGGGCAGCCGTCCTCTCTGGCGGGTTACGGTATCGCTGAAAACGAACAGATGCCGGATATCGCTGCTGATGCGAAAGCCATTGCATTTGGTAACTTCAAACGGGGTTACACCATCGTTGACCGTATCGGCACCCGCATTCTGCGTGACCCGTACACCAATAAACCGTTTGTCGGTTTTTATACCACCAAGCGCACCGGCGGGATGCTGGTCGATTCGCAGGCCATCAAACTGCTGAAGATTGCAGCGGCGTAATCACTCAGGGGCGCGGAACCGCGCCCCCTGTTCTGACGGGTGAAGAATCATGATCCTGAAACAAGATCTGAAATGGTCACCGGACGGTATGCGTGTTGAGGTCATTCGGGCCGGTGAGTATGACGACGGGGCGCTTCCTGCCCGGGTGCAGGAGATTGCACTTCAGGCCGGGTTAGCAGAGCGCGGAATCAGTGCAAAAAGCAGTAAAGCGGCAAAAGAGAAAAAAGCCACGACCAGTAAAGAGGGCTGAGTATGCTTCTGACAATGGAAGAGATTAAAGCCCAACTCCGGCTGGATGAGGATTTCGATACTGATGACCGCCATCTGCAACTGCTGGCCTGTGCGGCACAAAAGCGGACGGAAACGTATCTGAACCGGAAGCTCTATGCACCGGATGAAACCATTCCGGACAGCGATCCGGACGGGCTGCACCTGCCGGATGATATTCGTCTGGGGATGCTGATGCTTATCAGCCATTTTTACGAAAACCGCTCGTCGGTTACTGAAGTGGAGAAACTCGACATGCCGCAGAGTTTTGGCTGGCTTGTCGGCCCGTACAGGTACTTTCCGCAATGAAAATTCGTCAGGCGCAGACCAGCGCAACCTACATTCTGCCGGACCCCGGTGAACTGAATAAACGCGTCCTGATCCGCCAGCGGGTGGATATGCCCGCGGATAACTTTGGCGTGGAGCCTCAATACCCGGTTACGTTCCGGACATGGGCGAAGGTTATCCAGACCAGTGCCACCACCTGGCAGGAAACCGCGCAGACCGGGGACGCCATCACCCATTACATCACCATTCGTTACCGCCGGGGGATCAATGCTGATTATGAGGTGGTCTGTGATGACAGTGTGTACCGGGTGAAACGTCAGCGTGATCTGAACGGGGCGCGGCGCTTTCTGCTGCTGGAGTGTACGGAGCTGGGCGAATGTAGGCAGAGTCACGGAGGCAGCAATGGCGACTCCCTTTTTTCACGTTGATGTTCAGCAGCCCGCCGAGATGCGCTTTAACCGCGCCCGTGTCCGGCGGGCGTTTGTCACGATTGGGCAGCGTCATATGCGTGATGCCCGTCGGCTGGTGATGCGCCGTGCGCGGTCGGTACCAGGTGAAAACCCCGGTTATCAGACCGGACGCCTGGCTCGTTCGATTGGTTATATGGTGCCGAGAGCCAGTAAAAAGCGAGCCGGTTTTATGACACGCATTGCCCCTAACCAGCGCAACGGGAAGGGGAACCGGATGATCTCTGGTGACTTCTATCCGGCATTTCTGTTTTTTGGTGTCCGGGGAGGAGCAAAACGTCGTCGTAGTCATCATCGTGGTGCATCCGGTGGCAGCGGCTGGCGACTGGCTCCACGTAATAACTTCATGGTGGAAACTCTTGAAAAGAACCGCAGCTGGACACGCTATTTTCTGGCGCGGGAATTGCGTAAATCACTGAAGCCGGAGCGACGACACAGATGAAACTGACGCCTGTTATTGCTGCACTGCGTGCCCGCTGTCCGTATTTTGAAAACCGGGTTGCAGGCGCGGCCCAGTTCAAAAATCTGCCGGAGGTCGGAAAGCTGAAACTCCCGGCGGCATATGTTGTACCGGGTGATGATTCTCCGGGAGAAAACAAAAGCCAGACCGACTACTGGCAGGAGCTGAAAGAGGGTTTCTCCGTGGTTGTCATACTGAGTAACGGGCGTGATGAGCGCGGTCAGTTTGCCTCGTATGATGTGGTGGACGATGTCCGGCAGATGCTCTTTAAGGCTCTGCTGGGCTGGAACCCGGAGGCGTGCGGTAACCCGATTACCTATGACGGCGGCACGCTGCTGGATCTGAATCGTCATGAGCTGATTTATCAGTTCGATTTTTCGGTCATCAGCGAGCTGACTGAAGACGATACCCGCCAGCAGGATGACCTGAACAGTCTGGATGAACTGCGAACGCTGGCGATTGATGTTGATTATCTCGATCCCGGTAACGGGCCTGACGGCGATATCGAACATCACACCGAAATAACCCTTCCTTCCTGAGAATCTTCATGTTTGTGAAACCTGTTAAAGGGCGGTCAGTTCCTGACCCTGCCCGCGGCGACCTTTTGCCCGCCGAAGGGCGAAATGTTGACGAGAACAACTACTGGCTGCGCCGTGAAGCAGCGGGTGATATCCGGCGCGTGAATAAAAAGGTGAATACCGATGACGATAAGCTTTAACACCATTCCGTCGAATACGCTGGTTCCGTTGTTTTATGCGGAAATGGATAACTCGGCGGCGAATACTGCACAGGACAGCGGAGCATCGCTGCTGATTGGTCATGCCAATAACGGTGCAGAGATTGTTGCCAACAGTCTGGTACTGATGCCGTCGGCAGACTATGCACGCCAGATTTGTGGTGCGGGAAGTCAGCTGGCGCGTATGGTCGAGGCTTATCGCCAGACCGACCCGTTTGGTGAGCTGTATGTGATTGCCGTTCCTGAATCCACAGGCGCGGCGGCAACGGTTACGCTGACGGTGACCGGGGCGGCAACCGAAACCGGCACGGTGAATGTCTATGTGGGACGTACCCGCGTGCAGGCTCCGGTGACCAACGGCGATAACGTCACGACGATTGCCAGCAGTATCAAAGATGCCATCAATGCCGTTCCGGCCCTGCCGTTTACAGCTTCATCTTCGGCTGGTGTTGTCACGCTGACCGCGCGTCATAAGGGGCTTTGCGGGAATGAAATTCCTGTCAGCCTCAATTACTACGGCTTCGGTGGGGGTGAAGTGCTGCCAGCGGGCGTACAGATTGCCGTGGTGACGGGGACCGCCGGAACGGGCGCTCCGGTTCTCACCGGCGCGGTGGCTGCAATGGCGGATGAGCCGTTTGATTATATCGGTCTGCCGTTCAACGACACGGCCTCCGTTAACACGCTGGTGACCGAGATGAACGATACCAGCGGTCGCTGGAGCTATGCGCGTCAGCTGTATGGTCATGTGTATACGGCAAAGACCGGCACACTGTCAGAACTGGTGACCGCAGGTGACCAGTTTAACCAGCAGCACATCACCCTGGCGGGGTACGAAAAAGAGACCCAGACGCCTGCCGACGAGCTGGCGGCAAGCCGTACCGCCCGCGCAGCGGTGTTTATCCGCAACGATCCGGCACGTCCCACGCAGACCGGTGAGCTGGTGGGTATGCTGCCTGCGCCGAAGGGGAAACGGTTCACAATGACCGAGCAGCAGACCCTGCTGTCTCATGGCGTGGCAACGGCGTATGTCGAAAGCGGGGTGCTGCGCATTCAGCGTGATGTCACCACGTACAGGAAAAATGCTTACGGGGTTGCGGATAACAGCTACCTCGACAGCGAGACGCTGCATACCAGTGCGTATGTACTGCGCAAACTGAAATCCGTCATTACCAGTAAGTACGGGCGTCACAAGCTTGCCTGTGACGGTACCCGCTTTGGTCCCGGTCAGGCGATTGTCACCCCGGCGGTGATCAAAGGGGAACTGCTGGCAACCTACCGTCAGCTCGAGCGTGCGGGGATCGTGGAAAACTACGAACTGTTCAAGCAGTACCTGGTTGTGGAGCGTGATGCCAGCGATCCGAACCGCCTGAACACGCTGTTCCCGCCTGACTATGTTAACCAGTTGCGTGTCTTTGCCGTGGTTAACCAGTTCCGTCTTCAGTATTCAGAGGAGTCTGCATAATGGCCCGTATCGGGGGAACCTGTTATTTCAAAATTGACGGTCAGCAGCTATCGCTGACCGGCGGCATTGAGGTGCCCATGAACAGGACGGTCAATGATGACATCATCGGCCTGGACGGTTCAGTGGACCGCAAGGAAACTCACCGTGCGCCTTATGTCAAAGGGACCTTCAAGGTGCCGAAGAATTTTCCGGTGAGCAAAATCACCTCGTCTGATGAGATGACCATCACTGCCGAGCTGGCGAACGGTCAGGTCTATGTACTGTCGTCTGCCTGGCTGCACGGCGAAGCGAACCATAATGCCGAAGAAGGCACGGTCGATCTTGAGTTCCACGGTGAAGAAGGGGATTACCAGTAATGAAAGAGCTTGAGTTAAAGAAACCGATTACCGCTCATGGCGAGACACTCTCCGTACTGGAGTTTGATGAGCCCACCGGGAAAGATGTCCGCGAGCTGGGGTATCCCTACCAGATGAATCAGGATGAGTCCGTCAGACTTCTGGCGCATGTGGTATCGAAATATATTGTGCGGCTGGCGAAAGTGCCGCAAAGCTCTGTCGACCAGATGTCTCCGGCAGACCTGAATGCAGCGGCGTGGCTTGTGGCTGGTTTTTTCCTCCAGGCCTGACGGCTGAATACCTTACTGATCGCTTCTTTGATTGCGCCAGCTACTGGCGCATTAATCCCTTCGAATTGCTGAATATGCCGATCAGTGAAATTCCCTTGCTGGTCAGTCAGGCAAACAGGATAGAGCAGGAGAAACGCACACATGGCTGAATTTGAGCTTAAGGCGTTGATCACCGGTGTCGACAGGCTTTCTCCCGCGCTGTCGAAAATGCAAAAGAAAATCCGGGGATTTAAACGCCAGGCGGAAGAAGCGTCACAGGGTGGGCTGGCGCTTGGTGGCGGACTGGCAGCGGGTCTGACGCTTTCCCTGAAATCTTATGCCGATCAGGAAAACGCCGCCACCGGGCTGAAAGTCGCCATGATGGATGCGAATGGCGAGGTTGGAAAGAGCTTTCAGGACATCAATAAACTGGCTATTGGCCTGGGTAACCAGCTACCCGGTACAACGGCTGATTTCCAGAACATGATGCAGATGCTGGTGCGTCAGGGGATCCCGGCAGAAAACATTCTTGGCGGTGTGGGTAAAGCGACAGCTTATCTTGCGGTACAACTGAAAAAAACACCGGAAGCGGCTGCTGAGTTTGCTGCAAAGATGCAGGATGCTACCGGAACGGCGTCAGAAGACATGATGGGGCTGTTCGACACTATCCAGAAGGCGTTTTATCTGGGCGTTGACGATACCAACATGTTGTCCTTCTTCACTAAAACCAGTTCTGTTCTGAAGATGGTGAACAAGGACGGTCTTCAGGCTGCACAGAGCCTTGCCCCCATCAGCTTCATGATGGATCAGATGGGGATGAACGGGGAGTCGGCAGGTAATGCCCTGCGAAAAGTTATCCAGTCCGGATTAAGCGTTAAGAAAATCAGGGACGTCAATAAAGTCATGGCCCGCCAGAAACTCGGAGTGCAGCTCGATTTTACTGACGGCAAAGGGAGTTTTGGCGGTCTTGATAACATGTTTAAGCAACTGGCAAAGCTGCGAAAACTGACCGACGTTAAGCGAACAGGTGTACTTAAGGCAATATTTGGTGATGATGCCGAAACCCTTCAGGTGGTCAATGCTCTGATCGATAAAGGAAAGGATGGTTACGATCAGATCCAGCAGAAGATGAATAAACAGGCCAGCCTGAATAAACGTGTTCAGGCACAGCTTGGTACGCTGTCCAACCTGTGGGAGGCAATGACGGGGACCGCAACTAACGGTCTTGCAGCTATTGGCGGCGCATTTTCTGGTGACGCTAAAAATATCACGCAATGGCTGGGGGAGTTGGGGGAAAAATTCACTAAGTTTGCGGATGAAAATCCCCGGGTTATTCGCGGCGTCGTCGGGCTTGCTGCCGGTCTTGCGATTCTGAAACTGGGATTGATGGGCGTGGGCAGTGCCATCAGTATTGTCAGCAGGATCATGTCGATGACGCCGATTGGCATGATTGCGACGGCGATAGCCCTGGCTGCGGGATTAATTATCACTAACTGGGATGTTGTCGGACCTTATTTTAAGAAACTCTGGGAAACCATTGGTCCTTATTTTGAGACTGGCTGGGAACTTCTTAAGAAGGTTTTTGCCTGGTCGCCGCTGGGGATGGTGATCAATAACTGGGGACCGGTTGTTAAGTGGTTTCAGGATATGTGGGATAAGCTGAAGCCGATTATTGAATGGTTTACCGACAGTTCCGGTGACACGGTCGATGCCATTAACTCTGCGCAGTGGGGCGCGGGTGCTTATGATGCTTATGGGACGGGAATACCGGCGCGGGGATACACACCTTATCCGGCGGTAGATCCGGCTCAGTCAAACAACGCCTCCGATGCCACAGGCCCGAATCCCTTCATGATTAACAAAGCTATCGCGCCAAAAGTTGATGGCGAGATCAAGGTTTCATTTATGAATATGCCACCAGGTATGCGGGTTACGGAAACACGTTCCAGTGGCATTGATATAAATCACGATGTTGGCTATACCCGATTTTGGTAGCCAGGATTCCCCTCACAGGTATTGCTGGTTGTAAGTCATAAATAGAGTGATAGAATTAATGCACATTTAGAAAAATGTTAATAGGCGAAAAATGAAAGGCTATATCACAGCAAGTGTAATTCTTGGAGCAGCGGCTGTTTTTTCATCTCTCATAATCTCTGGCAACATCTCCTTTAAAGATGAACATATTATTCAGTTATCTGGAGGAGCCATAAAACTTGGTGATGTTTATAAAGAAAATAAATTGATAAGTGCAAAGATTATTTTTCCAGATAATCAGGGTGAACAGATTCTTGTTGTCGACGGCAATCCTGAAAACTTTAAGGAGGATTTTCAGGAGAAATTAAATAAAGTAATAAAAACTTTAAATGCGTCAAAGAAAAAAGATGAAGAGAAAGTTAGCCTGGATAATTTAAGTGTTGTTGAAGAGTCTAAACTAGAGCTCGTTTCTGCGGTGCGTTACTCTGCTCAGTATGTTCCTATGTTTACTCTGACGCTGGACAAAAAAGAAATTACCATGCCTAAAAATACGGTAATATTTCCATTTGCCAGCGATGAAACAGCTAAGTATTTAAATGAACAACAGCAAAAGTATAAAGATTCGTTGTTTCTGACTCGCTAATTAATAAAATTCATTACAAGGCCACCTTCTAATAGGTGGCTTTTTTGTGCACAGAAAACCCCCAGCTAGGCTGGGGGGTCCGGAAAGCTTTCAGCTTTGAGCCAGTTATTAAAACCCCTTTTGATTTGTTAAAACACCTTGCGGTCTGGCAACTGCAAGTGTCAAACAAGAAATCAAAAGGGGGTCCCAATGGGGAACGAAAAGAGCTTAGCGCACACCCGATGGAACTGTAAATATCACATAGTTTTTGCGCCAAAATACCGAAGACAGGTGTTCTACAGAGAGAAGCGTAGAGCAATAGGCAGTATTTTGAGAAAGCTGTGTGAGTGGAAAAGTGTACGGATTCTGGAAGCTGAATGCTGTGCAGATCATATCCATATGCTTGTGGAGATCCCGCCCAAAATGAGCGTATCCGGCTTTATGGGATATCTGAAATGGAAAAGCAGTCTGATGCTTTACGAGCAGTTTGGTGATTTGAAATTCAAATACAGGAACAGGGAGTTCTGGTGCAGAGGGTACTACGTCGATACAGTGGGTAAGAACACGGCGAAGATACAGGATTACATAAAGCACCAGCTTGAAGAGGATAAAATGGGAGAGCAGCTATCGATTCCCTATCCGGGCAGCCCGTTTACGGGCCGTAAGTAACGAAGTTGGATGCAAATGTCAGATCGTGTGCGCCTGTTAGGGCGCGGCTGGTAAGAGAGCCTTATAGGCGCATTTGAAAAACCTCCGGCTATGCCGGAGGATATTTATTTTCGGAGTGTATATGACGTGGAAAGACAGGCTTCAGGATGCGTCATTTCGAGGTGTGCCGTTTAAGGTTGAAGAAGAAAGTGCGGGAACCGGTCGCCGTGTGGAAACACATGAATACCCGAACCGCGACAAACCCTATACCGAAGACCTGGGGAAAATCACTTTTCGCCCGTCCATCACGGCTTATGTGGTGGGAGATGACTGCTTTGACCAGCGCGATCGCCTGATTGACGCGCTGAATAAACCCGGTCCCGGCACGCTTGTCCATCCGACATACGGTGAGCTGAAAGTCTGTGTTGACGGGGAAGTTCGGGTCAGCACATCGAAAAGTGAAGGGCGTATTGTCCGCTTTGACCTGAAGTTTGTCGAAGCAGGAGAACTCTCTTACCCCACATCAGGTGCGGCGACGGCGCAGACGCTGATGTCATCCTGTTCTGCACTGGATAACTGCATCAGTGACAGCTTCAGCGGTTTCAGTATCGATGGCGTGGCGGATTTTGTGCAGAACGACGTCGTTGGTAATGTCAGCACAATGCTTGGGTATGTTTCTGATGCGATGAAAGTGGTGGATTCTGCCGTATCGGATGCTGCCAGGCTGTTGCAGGGGGATATCTCGGTACTTCTGCCGCCACCATCGTCAGGCAAAAATTTCGTTGAGCAGATGCAGAAAATGTGGCGTACCGGGAAACGCCTTTATGGTAACGCCAGCGACCTGGTCACCATGATCAAAACGCTTTCTGGTGTCAGCCTCGGCAGCGATTTGCAACCGCGCGGCGTCTGGAAAACGGACAGTAAAACCACCGCCACAGCGACGCAGCAGCGTAACATGGTTGCCAGCACCCTTCGTACGACTGCAATCAGCGAAGCGGCGTATGCCGTTACCCGATTGCCTGCGCCAACAACTTCTGCGGTGATGCAGAATGCCGCAGTGGGGCAGTCAACAACACCCGCGCAGAGCACCGGCTGGCCTTCCGTTACGCATCCGGCACTGAACAATGCACCGGCGGTGAAAAACACGGTTGATCTGCCGACGTGGGAAGAACTGACTGACATTCGCGACACACTGAATACGGCAATTGATAAGGAGTTGTCCCGTACAACCAGTGATGCGCTGTTTCTGGCGCTGCGCCGGGTGAAAGCAGATCTGAATGCGGATATCAACACGCGCCTTGAACAGTCTGCACGGATCATTCAGCGCACGCCGGATGAGGTTTTACCCGCGCTGGTGCTGGCGGCGACCTGGTTTGATAACGCGGCGCGTGACGCGGACATTATCCGGCGTAATGCCATTACGCATCCCGGCTTTGTGCCGGTGATCCCTCTGAAGGTGCCAGTGCAATGAACGATAACGTCACGCTACGGGTAAATGGCCGGGAGTGGAATGGCTGGACATCGGTGCGCATCGGTGCCGGTGTTGAACGACTGGCGCGGGATTTCAGTGTGGAGATCACCCGCCAGTGGCCGGGAGATGAGGGTATCACCACGCTTCAGCCGCGCATTAAAAACGGTTCAAAAGTGGAGGTGCTGATTGGTGATGAGCTGGTGATCACCGGCTGGGTGGAGGCGACCCCCGTTCGTTACGATGCCCGTTCGGTCAGCACCGGTATTGCCGGACGCAGTCTGACTGCTGACCTGATTGACTGTGCAGCCGAACCGACACAGTTTAACGGACGATCGCTGGTACAGATTGCGCAGGCGCTTGCTGCGCCTTTCGGCATTGAGGTGGTGAACAGCGATGCGCCGTCGGGTGTTATTCCGGATGTCCAGCCTGATCACGGTGAAACGGTGATCGAGGTGATCAACAAAATACTCGGTCAGCAGCAGGCGCTGGCTTATGACGACCCGCACGGCAGGCTGGTGATTGGTGGTATTGGCTCAACGCGGGCACATACCGCGCTGGTACTTGGGGAAAACATCCTTTCCTGTGATACGGAGAAGAGTATCCGGGAGCGGTTTTCAGTTTACCAGGTGGCGGGGCAGCGTGCCGGAAACGACGATGATTTCGGTGAGGCCACCACCACCGCGCTGCGGGCCCGCACAGAGGACGCATTTATTGCCCGTTACCGTCCGATGTATATCAGGCAGACAGGGCAGGCTACGGGGGCAGGCTGTATTGCCCGTGCGGACTTTGAAGCCCGACAACGGGCGGCGCGGACGGATGAAACCACCTATGTGGTGCAGGGCTGGCGACAGGGTAACGGTACGCTGTGGCAGCCCAACCAGCGGGTGATTGTCTTTGATCCGGTCTGTGGTTTCGACAATACCGAACTGCTTGTTTCGGAAGTCACGTTTACTCAGGACCAGAACGGCACCCTGACGGAAATCCGTGTCGGCCCGCCTGATGCTTATCTGCCTGAACCTGAAGACCCCGGCGCGCGGAAAAAGAAAAAAGCCAGAGTACAGGAGGACCCGTTCTGATGAGGACGATTGAAGCCATGCAGCGACAACTTCTCGGCCTGATTGGGCGGGCAGTGGTGAAAAGCATCAGTGCCGCCACGAAATGTCAGACCGTGGATGTGTCCCTGATTGCCGGTGAACCCAAAGCCGGGGTTGAACATCTTGAACCCTACGGTTTTACCGCAAGGGCAAACAGCGGTGCGGAAGCGGTGGTGTTGTTTCCGGATGGCGACCGTTCTCATGCGGTGGTTGTTACGGTGTCGGACCGGCGCTACCGCCTGAAAGGGCTGCATACGGGGGAGGTGGCTGTCTATGACGATCAGTGGCAGTCCGTGACGCTGACCCGGGAGGGGATCGTGGTGGACGGTGCAGGTAAAACGATCACGTTTCGCAATGCACCTGAAGCACGTTTTGAAATGGACCTGGAAGTGACCGGACAGGTGAAAGACCTGTGCGACTCCGGCGGCACCACCATGTCAGCGATGCGGCTTGCCTATAACGGGCATCGTCACAGAGAGAACGGTCAGGGCAGTAACACCGACAAACCTGATAAAGCGATGGAGGCATGATGGAACTGTGGCTGACGGTGAACGGTAAACGCACCTGCGCCAGCGCACCGCTGGATCCGCTGACCCGTGCCGTGGTGATTTCCCTGTTCACCTGGCGGCGGGCGGAGCCTGATGACAATGCCGACGTCCCGATGGGATGGTGGGGGGATACCTGGCCTGCGGTACAGAATGACCGTTACGGCTCCCGACTGTGGCTGCTTCAGCGCAGCAAACTGACCAATCAGCTGGTGCAGACGGTAAGGGGGTATATCCGCGAATGCCTGCAATGGATGATTGATGACGGCGTGGTGTCCCGTATTGATCTGGATATCCGCCGCACCGGGATTAATGAGCTGGGTAACAGTATCACCCTCTGGCGTCGTGACGGACCGGTAATGATTTCTTTTGATGATCTGTGGAGTGCGATAACGCATGGCGGACAGTGAATTTCAACGCCCGACGCTGACAGAAAATATCAGTATGCTCCGTAACGATTTATTCGCCAGGCTGGACGTCAGCGACACGCTCCGGCGCATGGATGAAGACGTGCGGGCAAAGGTGTATGCGGCGGCGCTGCATACGGTTTACGGTTACATCGATTATCTGGCAATGAACATGCTGCCTGACCTGTGCGATGAGTCCTGGCTGGCGCGACATGCTGCGATGAAACGGTGTCCGCGCAAGGGAGCCACGTCTGCCAACGGGTATATGCGCTGGGAAGGTGTCAGCGATGGCCTGAAGGTGACCGCCGGGAGTGTTATTCAGCGCGATGACCTGGTTCAGTACACGGCAACTTCTGATGCAACCAGCTCCGGTGGTGTCCTGCGCGTGCCGATCGCCTGCTCAACTGCAGGTGCGGTCGGTAACGCTGACGACGGTACGGCATTAATCCTGGTCACGCCGGTGAATGGTCTGCCGTCTTCCGGTGTGGCAGATACCCTGACTGGCGGATTCGATACTGAAGATCTGGAAACGTGGCGCGCCCGCGTCATTGAGCGGTATTACTGGACGCCGCAGGGCGGGGCTGACGGGGACTATGTCGTCTGGGCTAAAGAAGTGCCCGGCATTACCCGCGCATGGACATACCGTCACTGGATGGGAACGGGAACTGTCGGTGTGATGATTGCCAGCAGTGACCTGATTAATCCCATTCCGGAAGAATCAACGGAAACGGCGGCAAGACAACACATCGGGCCACTGGCCCCGGTGGCAGGCTCTGATTTGTATGTATTCAGGCCGGTGGCACATACGGTGGATTTTCATATCCGCGTGACGCCGGACACACCAGAAATACGAGCCGCCATTACTGCGGAGTTGCGTTCGTTCCTGCTGCGTGATGGTTATCCGCAGGGAGAGCTGAAGGTGTCGCGTATCAGTGAAGCGATTTCCGGTGCGAACGGGGAATACAGCCATCAGTTGCTTGCTCCGGCGGACAATATCTCCATTGCAAAAAATGAACTGGCGGTTCTGGGGACGATTTCATGGACGTGACAAACGATGATTACATCCGCCTGTTATCGGCACTGTTGCCGCCCGGTCCGGCGTGGTCAGCCAGCGATCCGGCGATTGCCGGTGCGGCACCGTCATTAACCCGTGTTCATCAGCGTGCGGATGCCCTGATGCGGGAGCTGGATCCGCGCACCACCACCGAACTGATAAACCGCTGGGAGCGTCTGTGCGGCCTGCCGGATGAATGTATTCCGGCGGGAACGCAGACCCTTCGCCAGCGTCAGCAACGGCTGGATGCGAAGGTTAACCTGGCGGGCGGCATCAACGAGGATTTTTATCTTGCACAGCTTGCTGCCCTGGGCAGACCAGATGCCACCATCACGCGATACGACAAAAGCACGTTCACCTGCTCATCGGCCTGTACTGACGCGGTGAATGCGCCGGAATGGCGGTATTACTGGCAGGTCAACATGCCAGCCACCACCAACACCACCTGGATGACATGTGGCGATCCCTGTGATTCCGCGCTGCGTATATGGGGCGACACCGTTGTCGAGTGTGTGCTTAACAAACTCTGCCCGTCGCATACCTACGTAATTTTTAAATATCCGGAGTAATCCATGCATCGCATAGACACTAAAACCGCGCAGAAGGATAAGTTCGGCGCGGGTAAGAACGGTTTTACCCGTGGTAACCCCCAGACCGGCACACCTGCCACCGATCTGGATGATGACTACTTTGACATGTTGCAGGAGGAGCTTTGCAGCGTGGTGGAGGCATCCGGTGCCAGCCTGGAGAAGGGGCGGCACGATCAGTTGCTTACCGCACTTCGCGCGCTGCTGTTAAGCCGCAAGAATCCGTTTGGCGATATCAAATCGGATGGCACGGTGAAAACGGCTCTCGAAAACCTTGGTTTGGGAGAAGGTTCGGCATTACCCGTTGGTGTGCCTGTTCCGTGGCCTTCCGCCACTCCGCCAACAGGCTGGCTGAAATGCAACGGTGCGGCATTTTCTGCTGAAGAATACCCGGAACTGGCAAAGGCTTACCCGACAAATAAATTGCCTGATTTACGCGGTGAGTTTATTCGTGGCTGGGATGACGGACGTGGTATTGATGCTGGACGAGCTTTATTGAGCATTCAGACAGGGATGCTGGAAAAGCACCGCCATATTGTTGTAGCCAATGATGGTTATGACACACAAGATGAATGGGAACTGGCTACGATTTTCAAAAAAACATACACACAAGGACGGGGGCTTGATGCCACAAATACAGGAGGGAGTCTGATCCCATCACCGACACTTCATTCACGAGGGAGTATCGGTAATACTGGCGGGAGTGAAACCCGTCCACGAAATATTGCATTTAACTATATCGTGAGGGCTGCATAATGGATAACGCTGTATTAAATAGCGAGCTTATTGCCACGAAGGCGGGGAATATTACCGTCTATAACTATGATTGTGAAACTCGGGAATATATTTTCACATCAACTGAATATCTTGCTGTGGGTGTCGGTATTCCGGCATGTTCCTGTCTGGAGGCACCTGGCATATACAAGGCTGGTTATGCAATTTGTCGCTCTGTGGATTTAAATTCATGGGAATATGTGCCAGACCATCGCGGTGAAATCGTCTATAACACCGAAACGGGAGACGCCAAAGAAATCACAGCTCCGGGTGATTACCCCGAAAATACAACCACTATCGCCCCGTTAACGCCATACGATAAATGGGATGGTGAGAAATGGGTGACCGATACTGAGGCACAGCATTGCGCCGCAGTAGACGCGGCAGAAGCACAGCGTCAGTCACTGATTGATACTGCAATGGCTTCCATCAGTCTGATTCAACTGAAATTGCAGGCCGGGCGGAAGCTGACGCAGGCAGAAACCACCCGACTTAACGCTGTGCTGGATTACATTGACGCGGTGACGGCAACAGATACCAGCACCGCGCCGGATGTCATCTGGCCTGAACTGCCGGAGGCGTAGGCCATTCAATATCTGGCGCACCGGAAGTATCGACCAGTTCCAGTGCGTCCAGGTAATCCAGCCACAAATTATATTGCGCCAGTTCGTCACCTTTCAGACGACCAATAGCCGCTTTACCAGGCCATTGTTTACTGTTCATATAATCGTTGGCCTGATTAATCAATTGCTGCTTCTCCAATTCGGCTGCAGCAATTTGTTCCTCATGTGTTGGTGGTGGAATTTCGGACCATGCAGGAAAACCATTTTCTCCAGCGATACGGATTTTTCCTTTCGGCGGTAATCCGGAAAACTCAATATACACTTGCTCATCAACTTCAACAGCATCATCTGGCCATGAGTCAGCTTGAGTGTAATCCTCTTTCATCTCCAGCGGATAGAAAGAGTTTGTAGTCGCGGAATATATGTAATTCATTTTTCACTCCATATAGCTAAATTAACAGCCTAACGCTAAAAATGAAGCGCCGAGGCCAGGAGTACTGGCTCTGGATATAAATTTAACCGGGTCGGGACTAAAACCTGCACAGGCAATATAACCAACAGCCCCGCTATCTGGTGTGTAGTCTTGTGAGACCAAAACACGCAGACATCTGTTTGGAAATGCAATCGGGAAATGGGTTACTACATCCTGTGCAATGCCTGGTGCGCCGATTGAGCCCCACTGAAGAATAAAACCTGATGGTAATTTTTGATATCCAGTACCTGAAACAGAAAGCGTGAAGCTACCCATATCAGGTATCTGATTCGCCCCTGTCCCTACATTCCTTTTAGCCGCTTCTCCCAAACCAACCTTTTAGAAAATGCAGTTATTCGGCTCAGATGGCATGATCCCGGATTTTTACAGGGTTATTTCTCATGCTCATCGGCTATGTACGCGTGTCAACAAATGACCAGAACACTGCATTGCAACGAAACGCGCTGGAGTGCGCAGGATGTGAACTGATATTCGAGGATAAGATCAGCGGCAGAACGTCTGACAGGCCGGGCTTGAAGAAAGTACTCAGGACTCTGTCTGAAGGCGATACGCTGGTGGTCTGGAAACTGGATCGACTCGGTCGCAGCATGCGGCATCTTGTCGTTTTGGTGGAGGAGCTTCGGGAAAAGGGTATTAACTTTCGCAGCCTGACCGACAGCATAGATACGTCTTCGCCAATGGGACGCTTTTTCTTCCATGTCATGGGCGCACTTGCAGAAATGGAAAGGGAGCTGATAGTCGAACGTACCAGGGCGGGATTGGCTGCGGCTCGTGAAGAAGGGCGAATAGGTGGGCGTCGATCAAAGCTAACTGATGAACAGTGGGCGCAGGCAGGCAGGTTGATTGCAGCAGGTGAATCACGACAGCGTGTGGCATTAATTTACGATGTTGGGATATCGACGCTATATAAAAAATTTCCGGCAACTAGGTAAATCATTGAGTTATGCGACGATGATGACTGATGGTGGCCAATGCCATTGATCTCCGTTCAAATAAAAACAACTGTATATAATATCTGTGTTAATTGACGGTGATTATGATGCAGTGTTTCACTCCCTCTGGGTTGTGTGCAGTGCAGCCGCTTCCACTCTATGGCGATCTTGTACCCTGTGTTTTTCCAAGCCCTGCCCCAGCTTAGCCTTTTCGATGATAACGCTCAGCGCCCGGGCAGTGAGAAACTCATGGAGTGCTGGATCAACTCAACGCCAAATATGGCAAGGGAACATTGTATTTTGCCAGGCAGGGTATCCAGCCACAGTGGCAGATGAAGAGAAAAATGCTGTCTCTGAGGCATACGACAAGAGTCTCGGATATATTAATAGTTAAATAAACGTAGCCCCTTCTGATTATAAAGGGGCAAATAAAATCAATTGGCTGCTGATTTAAACTCCAGATATAACTCGATTATTCTGGTCTTGTCACTATATGTTAGGTCATTAATGTCTAGCTGCGAATCAGTACAAATATCAGGCTTAACTCGAAGGAATTCATTGTAATCATCGATGATAATTTGTGCTGAAGGTAATGCTTCTACAATTCCATAAGAGTTAAGAGCATGACGAATAATTCTGATTAACTCCTCAGGGTTATTGTTATGAGTCATAATGTCTTGGCCGGAAATATCTGAAATATACATCTGATATCTATGCCTCTCACGATCAACAATGATGGTGTGTTTGCTCTTTTGCTTTTTTGCAGAACTGAATTTTTTAGCTCCTAAAAATAACCCCAACTCAAGAGGCATATTAAATCGTGGCAGATTACTATGATCATCCAACTCTGTCCTTGATATATCATGAATACCAATCTTACATTCTTTAATTATATTATTAATTTTGTCAATGCGTTGGTCTCCAGCGTCATTTATTTCTAGGGCACATCGAGGTTTGAAATTACATCTATATATGGCAAATAATGCTGCATCAAAGAAAGGATCATAAGAATTATCAAACGGACAATTTATAAAAACATTGGTATCGTATGTCATTGTAGTTAAACCTTATCTTTTTCAATTTTATTTGCTAAGGTCTTGAATACAGACTGTTTGCTAACCTTACTGGAAGTTGTTTTGGCTTTTTTTATTCCCCAGGAACTACTCGGCTGCGATATTACATCTCTTACTTCTCCACTTGAAGCATGCACTGCAATAATACCACCATTCTTGATTAATTTTTTGGCGGCAGCTATAGCATCTTTTTGTGTTTTGAACTGATTTTTGTTAAGTTGATCAATGCTTTTGGATGTTTTTATAATCCAATAATCACCAGATTTATAAATGGAGTAGTAGTTTTTCATGATAACCTTAATGTATATCAAAGATAACCGTTAATCTTGCATAAAAATTATAACTTTAAATTATGTATTTGTCATTCGATGTTCTCATAACAGGTACTGGTTTTAGGTCTTAACTGGAAGAATTAGCTCGTTGCCTTGGTTTTTCATATTCCCGACGGCACGCGTTACGGCATGCCATATAAATTTATCAGCCGGCACGGAACCGTCGGCTGCAATTTCCGCTGCTTCTTTCCCTCCAACGTCCTGCCTCATCCATTCGCGAGCGGCTTCTGGTGACAGTACCAGTGGCCGCCTGTCGTGAATATCTACCAGTCCTTTGTCGGCCGCAGCTGTAACTATCAGGAAGCCTTCTGCTTCATCTCCACGTTCGAATGGTGTGCTGCCGATCGCCGCCATAAAAATCGGCTGACCGTCTGCCCGGTGAATAAAGTAGGGTTGTTTCTGGTCGCCTTCTTTTTTCCACTCAAACCAGCCATCGGCAAAACAGATTGCCCGACTATGCTGCCAGAGCGGTTTAAACATTCTGCTGGTGGCTGCAGTTTCAGACTGTGCGTTAATGAGCGGCGGTTTATCCCACCAACCGGGGGCGTATCCCCAGATAACTGGATCCAGGTGCAACTGCTCATCACGTTCGCTCAGAAGCAGAACTTTTGTTCCTGGCGCTACGTTGAATCTTCCGATGGGTTCTGGATCGTATGGGATGTCGCGTTCTGATTCATCAGCGAGCAGGGCAAGATAATCTTCACGCGTCATTGACTGTGAAAATCGTCCACACATAGAAACCTCCAGCCGTATGTCAGACTGAAAGTATAGAGCAGTAAGAAAAAGTGGTGCGCACCGTTAAAGATTTAAAAGGAGCTTGTAAGGTAAATCGGAATGATGATTTTGCGAATTGATGAATTCCGAAAGTGAAAAAGATACTTAATCATTGTGTGCTGGCGATCCGAGGGCAACATTTGACGCGTTTTTCCCCCGTAATTCCCCATTGCTTCACCGTTCAGAAAACAGTCATAAAAAAACCAGCCATAACAGGCTGGTTCTTAAGGGATTTTTGGTCGGCACGAGAGGATTTGAACCTCCGACCCCCGACACCCCATGACGGTGCGCTACCAGGCTGCGCTACGTGCCGACTCGTGGCTGCTAATACTACCGTTTTCCACACCGATTGCAA
>SKEH01000198.1_pt1 | contig 41243 bp, 39 predicted proteins | sample 4826571 | NCBI WGS metagenome assembly SKEH01 (sample SAMN11008814, study PRJNA524170) | human gut metagenome | biome: Human fecal sample; material: Feces; isolation source: fecal sample from pouch patient p29 | host: Homo sapiens | place: Israel: Tel-Aviv | collected 2016-09-14 | reverse complement strand
AACTAAAAAAATTAGATACATACAACTATATTATATAATAATTAATTGTTTTGTACAAGATTAACTACACAATTATTAAAAAATATATCTGTAAAATTACACATTACTCAATTCCCTAAACAAATCAAGACCTAAAATAGAGTAAAATCATTGCATTATAATGAAAAAATTTCCGAAAAATTGAAGTTTTTCTGAAAATTACATTAGAATTTATAGAGAAAGAGAGGTCTTTTATTGATTACAAAGATAAAAATTTGTAAATGTAAAGATTAAGAAAGGGAAGAATATTGAAAAAATTACTATTAATTATTTTATTGCTATTCTCATCGTCAAATTTATTGATGACAACGGGTTTAGCAGATACAACAATTTATGATACAAAAGGTCAAGTTGGGTTTACGGGAAATTGGGTAGGGCCAGAATCAAGTTCAAGTAGTAAAGAAAATCCTAAAAAAGACCTTCCAATTACTCAGACCAAACTCCCAAAAACAGGAGATATGGAATTCTCATCAATGGTAACTAGTTATGTTGGCTTATTAATTTTGGCAAGCATAATAGTTTATAAAAAAGAAAGAGGGAGGTTAACTTTATAAAAAATAAATAATAGTCGATTACTGCACCTTTTTTAAGGATAAAACAAATGGAGAAACTTAATGGATAAACTAATTTTAAAATCAACAACACTTCTTGCCGGCATACTGATTTCTGCCCCTATGATAATCACAACCGCTAGTGCGGCGACTACAGGTGGGGATTACACTTCAAGTGCAAATTTGACTTTGCAAGCAGGAACTGGTCCAGTCGACCCTCTTGATCCAACAGACCCAACCAATCCTGTAACACCAGTAGACCCAGGTACTCCAGGTGCTTCTGGAAATCTTACTGTCGATTATGGTTCAACCCTTTACTTCGGAACCCAATCAATTTCCACTCAATCTAAAACTTATTTTGCACATCCTGATATGGTAAAAGATCAATCTAACGCTGTAAAAGTAGTGCCTAATTATGCTCAAGTAACAGACCAATCAGGTGAGCTATCAGGTTGGACATTAAGTTTAACACAAGCTTCAGATCTTCATATGACTACTGGAACATCAACAGATCCTGGATATGCACTTAGTGGTGCACAAATTAGCTTTACCGGTGGTACTCTCCTTGGAGGAAATGGTATTACCGCTGGGAAGCCAAGTGATGTTGTCGCTTCAGGAACGCTCACACCAGGAGTAGCAACAAAACTAGTTTCAGCTGCAAAAAATGAAGGAGCAGGAACTTGGTTATATAATTTTGGTGATGTAGATGCCTATGATGCAAGTTCAGTTGATACAGCCAATACCACAGATCATACTAAAGTGGCGACAAAATCAGCAATTACTTTGGCTGTTCCTGCAGGTTTGATTGAGAAAGCGGCACCATATACTACAGATTTGTATTGGAGCTTGCAAGCCGTTCCAGGAAATGATTGGGATGGAAATACATCTGCGGTTACACCAACACCATAAGGCTGATTTTGGTAAAAGGAGAGAATAAATGAATAAAATTTTATTAAAATCAACGGTACTACTAACTGCTGCATTAATCGTGGGACCAATAATTGCCAGTGAAGCTGATGCCGCAAGCACCGGTGGAGATTATACATCAAATGGTTATGTTAACTTTTCTGAAGGGGACAATTCTGGAATTAACCCCGTTGATCCTTTAGACCCCTCTGTCCCTGTAGGACCAACAAATCCTGATGGAACTGACCCAACACCCGGAACAGGAGGAGCACTTTCAATCGATTTTGCTTCAAGTCTAAGTTTTGGAACACAAAAAATTTCTTCAAAGGATGCCACATACTATGCTCATGCACAGTGGATTAGCAAAGATAAAGATGGAAGTGCAGTTGATATGACACGTCCTAATTATGTTCAAGTTACTGATACACGCGGAACTTGGGATGGATGGACCTTGACTGTTGCAGAATCCGATCAATTTCAAAATACTTCAGGAGAAAAGCTAACCGGAGCAGAACTATCTTTTAGTAAAGGTTATACCGATGGAACCACTGCTGCAAAACCCGGTTATATCAATAACACCAATTTTGTTGTTAGTACAGCTGCTAGCAAAATTTTAGGAGCTGGTCCAAATCAAGGGATGGGAACTTGGGTATATGGTCTAGGAGCTAATGCAGATTACCAAGAAAATGGTGGAGCGCATCTGGGTAATGAAGCAGTTTCAACAGCGTCACCAATCAGTCTTAAAGTTATTGCTGGTACAAATAAAGCGACGTCATATACGACACAATTAATTTGGTCCTTAACGAATACCCCAGGAAATTAAATGTTTATAATTTCTAAACTATGAAAAGGAGGGTACTGTGAAAAAAATAAGATGGTTAAGTATACCTCTCATCTTAATGACATTAGGATTGGAAATCCGAGTTAATGCAGCAGAAGTCCAAAGCTATAATTCGCAAGGAATAGTTGGTTTTGGTCCAGGTAGCGGAGTTCAACCCCCTGTTAATCCTAACAAACCTGATCCAACTTTACCTGTATTTCCACAAAATCCAGATGGTTCAAAGCCTAATCCAGGGGGAAATGGCTCACTGACAATTGATTTTGCTTCAAGTTTTGACTTTGGGAATCATAAAATTTCTAATAAAGATCAAACATATTTAGCTAAAGCCCAAAAGTATTTTGATTCTGAAGTTTTAACACCAAATTATGTTCAAGTAACCGATCGTCGAGGAACATTTGCCGGTTGGAACTTAAAAGTAGTCGAGAAAACACAATTTACTCAAATTGACTCTGGCCCTCAGAAGTACAAAGTACTTAAAGGAGCCACGATTAATTTAAAAAGTTCAGAAACAGCTTCTTTTACTAATGAAAAATCTCCCAAAACACAAACAATTTCGGGACTTATTCCCGGTGTTGAAACTCAAGTAGCTCTTGCCTCAACTGGCGAAGGACCTGGAACTTGGGTAATTCGCTGGGGAAACGATTCAATGGTCACTGAAGATGGCTTAACAACTGCAGTTTCATTATTTGTTCCTGGAGATACCCCCAAGGATGCGACTGCTTACACTACAACTTTAAATTGGATATTGTCTGATTTACCGACAAACGTGCCAAATTAATTTGTAACACACATTATTATAGAAAAGAGGACATTATATGTCTAAATCAGTAACAAAATATCTCACTCTAGCAACTTTAGGAATATTAGCAACATCAGTAACTCCACAACTTGCCAGTGCAGCTACAACACAATCATATGGCACGCAAGGAGAGGTGACTTTTACCGCCGGAACAGATACCACAGGTCCAGTTGACCCGCAAGACCCAACTGTTCCAGTAAAACCAACGGAGCCAGATGGCGTTAATCCAGTAGGACCGACAATGCCAGATAGTGGTTTAACTATTGTCTATGCTTCAAGTTTTGATTTTGGAAGTCATCCTGTAAGCAATAAAGCAGAAATCTACAATGCTGCTGCACAAAAATTAGACGATAATACGACACGTACCAACTATGTTCAAGTTGCAGATAATCGTGGGACTTTCTCAGGTTGGAATTTAAAAGTTCAAATGACCGACTTCACAACAGCAGATAGCAATTTAGTAGCGAATGGTCATGGTACATTAACAGGAGCAACAGTGACTCTAGGTGATGCTGAGATTCAAGGAGCTGGTACAGCAAACCCAGCAGATATCTCTTCAGCTACTACAGTTTTGACACCTGGAGTACAATCGGCAACAATATTGGGAGCAACGGCTGGTCACGGCTCTGGTAATAGTTTGCTTGACTTTGGGGGAAAAGATGGAGCTACAAAAGACACAGCCATCAAACTTTCTGTTCCAGCAGGTGTGGCAGGTGCAGCCAAGTATACAGCGGATTTAACCTGGACACTTGACGATACACCATCTAATTAATATTTTTAGTGGTGAGAAACAAGCAAGGGAGATTTCATGCAAAGAAAATATAAATTTAAACTTGTGACTTTTATAATGTTGCTATCACTGTTACTGACTATAAATTTTAATGGATTTTCTTCAGAAAGTAATAAAGAAAATGTTAAGATAAATTCTCTTGAAAAGATGCTTTCTTCTCAAGGGGTGTCAGCAGCAACTCAGACACTTATAAATCGTCAAAGCGTGAGTCCCAGTGGCACTACTTTCAATGGAAATTCAGTTTCACAACCAAGTCGTACTCCACTTCCACAAAATTCAGTTGAAGATGCGATAATGCCTAATAGCTTTGGATGGCAACAAACTATCTCTAATCTAACGTTACCAACCAATCAAGTTACTGCTGTACAAAATGGAACAATTATAGGAAGTTATCCAACTACAGATGCTGGTGTTCAACAAGCGCTTTATGCAATGTATAGTGCAACTAATGCTAGCACTTCGGATTTTGTCTTATACTATGGAGCTAATACAACACTGAGTAATTCAGTCCTAAAAGCAGTAGTTTCTAATCCAAGTGCGACTAATATGACATTTAGCACACTAAAAGGGCATGCTAAAAGTTTAACCTGGATTTCAAATCCAGCCGATCTACTTACGAGCTCAAATAGTTCTCAGCCCTCAGGAACAAATTATACTGTAACCTTACCTTCAAATGTCTATTTTGGAGTTCCAACTATTTTTCGCAATGTAACCGTGGCTGCAAGTGGGGATAATATTTATGCCCAAGGGAATGCATTTGCAACGACAAATGGCTCATGGATAACTGGTACTCCTAACATTTATGGTGGAACGGACAATAGTGATATATCTGGAAATACAAACCTATATATTGGAGCAACAGGAAGTACTGCGGGCTGGAATATCTATGGTGGTAATGCATCGGCTGGAACAATATCTGGTAATACTCATGTTACGATTACCCAGTCATCATCTACTATAAATAGTGTAACTGGTGGAAGTGCATCAGGAGCAACAATTTCAGGAAATACAAACCTTGATATAAGTGGAGCTATTGCTTCTCAGATAACAAATATCTACGGTGGTGGAATTGGTACTTCTAATTCTCCTGTTAATGTGAATGGGAATGTTACAACTTATGTTAACTCAACAAATGGAAGTGCAAGATACCAACTTTATCAAGGTGGAACAGTTTATGGAAATATAAGTGGTTCAATCTATAATACTTTAAGTGGGGCAGGAGGATGGACTGGCGCAACTAGTAATATAAATGGTGCTGGTGGTCCAGCATCAACTTTTAACGGGGGTTCATTCCAAGGGAATATAGGGACATCTGGTGCCGGAAATGTTATCTCAAATAGTTACAATACATCATCCTTCACAACAGGTCAAGCTTTATTTACAGGTGGTAATGCTGGAACAGGCGCTTCATATGCTCAAGCAACCAACGCCACTACCGCGGCTCAAGGGATATTATATGCTAATATTACTAACTATATTAAATCTGCTTTTACAACTGGAACAGCTGGGGCAGTTTATGGAATAGTTGGTGGTAATGGTCATGATTCTCTAAAGATTTCTCCATCACAATGGGGACTTGGAAGTCAGACTGGTCTTGATAGTGCAGTTGGTGTAACAGATGCTAAAGCTTATGGACAGATTCCATCTACTACTGTAGTTTCAAATGCCCAAAAAATTACTAGTAATGCAATTTATGGCGATGTTTATACTTGGTTACAATCAGGTGTTATGTCAACAACATCGGGTGGTGGAGCAAACGATTGGACAGGTTATTCATATGGTGCAAGTTCAAATGGGTATCTTCAAGGACAATCAGTTTTAGAAGCTGGAACGGCAAATGCTGATAATTCTGTTGGAGGTGCTGGAGTAGTATATTGTAGTGCCATGGGAGGTACTGCAGAAACAACTCTTGCAGCCCAAGGAACAGTTGCTTATGGTAAAACTGATACAAGTTCTGCCATTAATTCCGGCTGGGATTTATGGGGAGGCGGAGGAACGGTATGGACCTATCGTCAAGCCTTTTTACAAAATGGTAATTCCTATCTTATTCACAATAATGATATTGCCCGTTGGACCTATGGAGGTCAATCTAATGGTAGTCAGGTCGGAAATTCATACAATATTTTGAATGGGGCTATTGTTGATACTCTTGAAGGTGGTGGTTATACCGCAACTACAAAATGGGGAAATACTACAGCACAAGTCAATCAAGGGCAAGTTAATTGGTTCTTGTCAGGCGGTTCTTGGGGAGATTTGTATAATACTGGAAGTGCAACAGTAAATGTTTACAACGGATATATCAACGCTATTACCGGTGGAAACTATGGCCAAGCTGGAGTAGAGACAATTGCTGGTGATTCTACAGTCAATGTTTATGGAGGTGATTTCTCAGGTTCGCCAAGAACAGGAACAAAACAACTTTGGGGAGGTCCGTTCTTTAATGGGGCATCCTCGATTTTAGGAAATACAGCTTTAAATGTTGATTTGACAGGTTCAACTGGCTCAAGCTTCCAACTTCCTTCTGGTACATATTTATCAGGAGGAGCAGGTTATAACAATACTGTGACTCACGTTGGTTCTGGAGTAAATAACAGTATTAGTGTCAATATATCAGCAAATGCTGCATCCGGAAATGTCTTAAATGGTGCTGTTATTTACGGCGACGGGCAGTCAACTGGTTCAAATAGTACATATACAAATGTTGGTACAATCAACATGACCATTAACGCAGATGGCAACACTGTAGGTTCGGTTTATGCAACTAATTATGTAGCCATGCCAGCTTCAGGTCAAAGATACAATACGAATATAAAAATTGGGGATGGTACTACCATTTCTGGTACGATAACATCCGGAGGAAGTAGTGATAATCTAACTGATGCGATTGCCGCAGCTAATAACAATAAATCGGCTATTACATTAGGAAATAGTACTTCACATAACCCAATTACCATCAATGGTTCACTTATCAATTTTAACAGTGCAGAAATTACTGAAAAAGCAGTAGTGAATGTAGCAGGTTCTTTTAAAAATGGAGGTGGAGCTACAGCAGCAAACCACGCTGCAACTTACTCCAAACATGGTTCGATTCAAATGGATACTGATTCTACTCTTGGAATTACTTCAACATCATCCGTTGTATCAGCAAGCCAATTAGTTGCCTATCCAAATGCAACACTTTCTACACCCTATGTCCAAACATCTGGATTGATTAATTTATCCGATTTAGATCTTTCAACCAATAAGGGTAATCTATTTTGGAAGCCGATCGGTAATCCACCAACAAGTATTAGTAATACCTATAATGGAGCCTATTGGGGAACACAAGCGGCATTCCCAATTTTGACGTTTAATGGTGGAGATACTTCTACAAAATCTGGTGCAGTAAATATTAGTCCTAATAATTTTTCTGGTGTAGATTCAGCCAAAAATTATGCATTTTTAGGGGATTATACAATGTCTTCCCTCTCCACCCCAAGTAATCCAACTTGGATTGGTTATGTTGTTCCAGGGCAGGTACGTGTATATAATACAACTGGTGATGCAGATTCAGGAAATTGGCAACATCATTTAAAATCTAATGTTACAACAGGGAATCCCGTTGCTGGTCAAACGATGCAAGCATGGGCCTCGGTAGCATCTGATACTGATGCAAGTTCGATCAAAGTAATGTATGTGATGGGATATAGTGATAGCACAACAGCTCCCTTTAGCTTCACCGCTAAAGCACCATATTACATAAAATCTAGAACAGCCACGGCATTTGATGGAAAGGTTTTAAATAATTATCCATCAACTAATCCTAATTTTGATGTCAATGCTGGAACTACTGGTGCTACACGTAACTTTAGTACGAGAGACTATTTTGTAGGAAATCAACAAGATGGCACAAACGATCAAGCAATATATGGAAGTTATATTGTACAAAATGTGGCTACTGATAACACCACTAGTCTAAGTGCTGGAAACTATATCCTACCGAATAATGGTTCGGCAATAAATGCATCATCATTGACTCAAGCACAACTCCAAAAAATTGTTGGCTTAAAAGGAGTGGGTGTAATGACAGATATTACGATGAGTGGTGATCCATTAAGTTCAATAAATAATGCAGGTAATACGATTCAAGATCCTACTACTAGTGATACTAATGTAAAAGATAAATCATATGCAGAAATACCTGTGAGCTGGACTTTGGGAAAAAGTTCTACTAATAGTAACATTGTTGTTGTACCACAGGCAGCAGTTATTTCATCAGATAGTCAGACAGCTCTTAATGTTTATGATGCAAGTATGACAAGTGATGATGCACACGATTTAAAAGATCAAAAAGATCTGGATGGTAATTGGACCTATGCTTTAGCTTTTAAAGCGGATGGAACGATAGAAGAACCAGTGATTAGCAGTCCGTCAAATTTGGTTACAACCTTGCAAACTATACAAGCCAATAATCCAATCATTGATGGAGATGGTAATATTCGTCCTGTTACTTATACTTATAATGGATTATCAAAAGATATTACACTTAATTTAACTTTTGGCTCTATAAGTCTTTCTACACCAAATTCTTACGACTTTGGTACATTAAACGTAAGTCCTAAACCATTAATTTCATGGGCTACAAGTCCTGCCAGTGATGTGGTTGTTACGGACACACGGACAGGTTCTGCCTTGAAGCCATGGTATGTGAGTGTCGCACAAACTCAAGATTTAAAAGGTTTGACAAATAATAATAATTTGGCTTCATATCTTTTCTTCAAAGATAGTACAGGAAGTAAAGTAATTACAAGTGATGCCTTACAGATTTATGCCAATACTTCACCAACTACTGGTACTTTTAAGTTAAATCAAAACTGGAATTCAACCTCTGGTGAAGGAATCCAATTGAATATTCCGGTTGATCATCAAGAGAAGGGAACCTATGAGGGAGAATTAACTTGGTCTTTAAATAATGTACCTTCTAATTAGTTGCGTATAGCAATTTTATACAAAGTGGGATTAGTCCTACTTTGTATAACGGACTTATTTTAATTTTATTATAAGATTTTAATCAAAATACTACAGAAATGTAGTTCTAGAAAGAGAACATAATGAAAATTTATCAAAAAGTTTTACTGTTCATTGCCACTATCTTTACTTTAGGGACTGTCAGTAAAGAAGTTCATGCAAATGAATTTAATTTTTCTGTGAACCCGGTTCTTCCAGAAAACCAAATTGGCGAGAGCGGATACTTTAATTTACAAATGAGTCCAGGGCAATCGCAAACTTTGACGATTAGTCTAAAAAATACTACTGACAAAACAGTAGTGGTTGAAGAAGAAATAGCTAGTGCTACAACAAATATTAACGGCGTGGTTGAATACTCACCAAATAAAATTAAAGCAGATTCAACACTAAAGTATAATCTAGTAGACTATGCCTCAATTCCAAAAGAAGTATCACTACAACCAAACTCTTCACAGCAAGTAAAAGTGAGTGTTACTATGCCAAAGGAAAATTTTAATGGTGTAATTGCTGGTGGAATTACTTTTAAAGAGAAGGACTCAGAGAAAACAAATTCTAATTCTAAGGGATTAAGTATTCAAAATAAATATGCTTACGTTGTTGCTTTACTGATGCAACAAAATAAAAATACTGTTGCGCCTGACTTGAAATTAAATAGTGTAGAGCCTAGTCAGGTTAATTATAGAAATGTAATTAATGCCAATTTACAAAATCCAATGGCTGGATATCTAAATCAAATGTATGTTCAAGCAGAGGTCAAAGGTTTAAGTAATTCTAAATTATCTTATAAGGCAAACAAAGAGATGCTGCAAATGGCACCAAATAGTAATTTTGATTATCCTGTTTCTATTGGTGATGGAAATAAGCTTGAAGCGGGTAAGTATCGTCTATCGATGACAGTATATGGGCAAAAAAATAATGACGGAAAGTTCACTTATGTTGATTCAAAAGGAAAAGAACAAAAATTTGATTATCAATGGAAATTTACAAAAGACTTTACAATATTAGGTAAAACAGCAAGTAAATTAAATTCAAAAGATGTAACTGTTAAAAAGACTCCTTGGTATGAAAATTGGCTTATCTGGTTAGGTTTATTATTAATTCTTTTAGCTCTTTTCTTCTTGTTCTTTATTTTATGGAAGAGACGTAAAAAAGAAGAAGAGGAGCAAGATTTAGAAAAAGAAAAATTAAAAGCTCAACTTGAAGAAATGAGAGAGCAAATAAGTAGAGAAGATAATTCTGATGAGATAGATGTTTAGGTTCTACTTAGATTTTTGAATCATGATTATTTACATTTATTAAAGTTAAGTAAAAGTAAAACAAATTGCAGGAGGTTTTTTATGGCCGAGAATCAGCTATTCTACCCACGGTTAGAAGAATTAATAAGAATATCAAAAAAGTCTTTTAATCAAGTTGAAAGAGATCTAGGATATCCTAGAAATGCGCTTCATAATTATAAAAACGGTGTGGAACCTTCGGGAATTCGATTGATAGAATTGGCACATTATTTCGGAGTAACACCTGAGTATTTGCTAGGAATAAACAATGACCCCAAAAATAATGGAACCAGAATTATTTTTGAAAGTCTTAATGATTATCAGAAAAAAGATTTATGCATTATTTGTCAAGAATGGTTGTTGTCTTCAAAATAGATTAAAGAGAGTATAAACTATAAATAAAAAAGCCTTATAAGGCTTTTTTATTTATAAAAATTAATTAGAATTTAATTATTTTTTGGGGCGAACGAACATTGCATCCCCAAAACTGAAGAAACGATATTTTTCATCAATCGCATGTTGGTAAGCGTCAAGAACAAAATCACGGCCAGCAAAAGCAGCGACTAACATGACCAAAGTTGATTTTGGTAAATGGAAATTGGTGTTAAAAGCATCAACAACTTTCCATTTATAGCCAGGTTTAATGAAAATGTCAGTCCAGCCAGAATCGGCTTGGATATCTCCATCAAATTTACTACCGATGGTTTCCAAAGTACGGATTGATGTTGTTCCAGAAGCAACAATTTTGTGTCCGCTAGCCTTAACAGCTCTCAATTGAGCAGCCGCCTCTTCAGTTAGACGATAAAATTCGCTGTGCATTTGATGCTCATCAACATTATCCACACTGACAGGACGAAATGTTCCCAAACCAACATGAAGTGTTAATTCAACAATTTTGACTCCTTTGTCAGCAATTTTTTCTAACAATTCAGGTGTATAATGTAGGCCAGCAGTTGGAGCAGCAGCAGAACCATTCTCTTTTGCAAAAACTGTTTGATAACGTTCTTGATCTTCAAGTTGTTCATGGATATAAGGAGGAAGTGGCATTTCGCCTAAGCTTTCCAAGATTTCAAGGAAAATTCCATCGTATTTGAATTCAACAATTCGTCCACCATTGTCAAGGACTTCTACAACGACAGCTTTCAAACGACCATCACCAAAAACGACTTCTTCACCAACTTTCATTTTGCGAGCTGGTTTTGCCAATGTTTCCCAACGATTTTGCCCCATATCTTTAAGCAAGAGGAGTTCAATATGTCCACCTGTTTCAGCGCGTTCACCGTGGAGACGAGCTGGAAGTACCCTTGTGTTATTTAGGACAAGAGCATCACCAGATTCAAGTTCATCAATAATATTATAGAAATGTCTATCTTCAAGCTCTTCAGTTTTAGGATCAAGAATCAACAAACGTGATTCAGAACGTTTTTCCAAAGGCGTTTGGGCAATCAATTCTTCTGGCAAATCAAAATCAAAATCATTTATATTCATAAGTTGTTTTTATTTTACTCCATTCCGTAAAAGGATTCTAAAATACATTTATTTCAAATTAGTTTAGTTGATTTCAAGGTAATTTTTCTCTCAAATCACTAAATCAATTGGTTGATAAAAAAGCAATGCATATTGTTTTATTATATCATTTTTTGGATAGACTAGCTTTAGGAAGAACGAGAATTTTTGTAAGATTATTACTAAATAATATAAGAAGTTGCAAAAAAGAAATTTTAATATTAGAATAGTAAAATAAAATTTAAAAGGAATTTTATGAAAAAAAGGAAAAAATGATTGCTTGGATTTTAGTAGTTTTATCCGTTGTTTTGGTTGGTGGCTATTTCGCAATAGGAAACTATTTTTATGACTTAGCTGTTAACGCGCATACCAATAAATCTTTTCTAACTGCCGGGAGCAAGCAGAAACCTCTTTCTAAAAAAGAAGAAGAAAGAAAAAAGGAAAATAAAGCATTTTTAGCGGATGTAAAATCCGACGCTTGGTATGTTACCTCCTCTGATAAGTTGAAGTTGAAACTCTATGCTGCGGATTATAAGCAACCAACTAAAACAAATAAATGGGCTATTGTTGTTCATGGGTATGGTGGACAATCGATCGATATGGCAAGTTGGACACGTCATTTTTACAATAAGGGTTATAATGTTGTTACGCCAGATTTAAGAGGACATGGTAAAAGTCAGGGTGATTATATCGGTATGGGCTGGGATGACCGTAAAGATATGTTGCTTTGGATTGCCAAAATTATTCAAAAAGGTCCACAGGCAGAAATTGTCCTATTAGGCGTTTCTATGGGAGGAGCAACGGTGATGAACACTTCAGGCGAAAAGCTTCCCTCTAATGTCAAAGCAATTGTGGAAGATTGTGGATTCACATCAACAGTTGATGTTTTTGCCTATCAATTAAAACAATTATATGGATTACCAAAATTTCCAGTTCTTTATGCGGCAAATACCGTTGTCAAAATGAGAGCTGGCTATGATATCTTTAAATCTTCAGCAATTAAACAAGTCGCCAAAAGCAAAACACCAATTTTGTTCATTCATGGTGATAAAGATACTTTCGTTCCATTTAAGATGTTAAACCCTCTCTATGATGCAGCAAAAGTTGAGAAAGAAAAGCTGATTGTTCATGGAGCGGGTCATGGAGAATCAGAAAAAGTTAATCCAGACTTATATTGGAGCCAAGTTTGGGATTTTGTTGGAAAATATATGTCTTAATTGATTACAAAAAAGTCCTTTTTTAAAAGGACTTTTTATTTTTGCTAATGTATTTTTTGAAGACAATTTTTAGTTGACATGGAGATAATTTATGATATAATGAAAGTGTAGAAAAATTGATATATACCAATTTAGAAATGGAGCATATAAAATGAAAGTTATCGTAGTAAAAAATCAACTCGAAGGTGGAAAAATCGGACTTGACCTTCTTAAAGAAGCAATGGCCAATGGCGCTAAAACATTGGGACTTGCAACAGGCTCAACACCAGTAGAATTTTATAACCAAATTGTTAACTCAGACCTTGATTTTACAGACATGGTTTCAGTAAACTTGGATGAATATGTTGGACTTGACGGTTCAAATGATCAATCTTACCGCTATTTTATGACTAAACATTTGTTTGGAGAAAAACCATTTAAAGAAAACTTCTTACCAAATGGTAAAGCAGCTGATCTTGAAGCTGAAGCAAAACATTATGACCAAATTATTGAAGAAAATCCAATTGACTGGCAAATTCTTGGAATTGGTCAAAATGGACACATTGGTTTTAATGAACCAGGAACACCTGCTGAAATTACAACTCATGTTGTTGACCTTCAAGAAAGCACAATCAAAGCCAACGCACGTTTCTTTGAATCAGAAGCAGATGTACCACGTAAAGCAATTTCAATGGGACTTGCTTCAATTATGAAATCAAAAAATATTGTTTTGATGGCTTATGGTAAAGAAAAAGCTGAAGCAATCAAAGGAATGGTTGAAGGAGAAGTGACAACAGAGCTTCCAGCATCAATTCTTCAAAACCACGCTAATGTTACTGTTATCGCTGATGAAGCAGCTGTATCATTGTTGAGCAAATAAAATAAAAAAAGTCCTGACAGGACTTTTTATTTACTGACAGAAATTCTGTCAGTATTTTTTTATCTTTTTTTATACTTACGGTGATTATCAACAACTTCTGAAACGGAGTAATCTGTCTCATCATTGAAAGAAATATTATGATTCAAATCTAAATATTGATTGAACATGTTTTCGTATTCAGGAATTGATAGACGGGTTCTTGCGTCCAACATTGATTGATGTTCAATTTTAAGTAAATGATTTTCATAACCTTCAACAAGTTCACCAGAGAAAAACTCAGCAACAGTACCAGAACCATAACTAAAAAGTCCAATACGCTGACCAGCATTCAATTTATCAGAGTTTTCCAAAAGTGAAATCAAACTCAAATAAAGAGAACCGGTATATAGATTACCCACACGACGATTATAAACGATACCACGTTCAAATTGTTCCATTAATTCTTCAGCATTGGCTGGTTTTTCAGATTCAAGCATTGGCAATAAAGCTTTTTTACCCATTTTAGTATAAGGGGTATGAAAGGCGATAGCTGCAAAGTCTTCGAACTTTAAATTTGTTCTACGGCTATACTCTTTCCAGATTTTAGCAAAAGCATCGATATATGTTTCGTTTGAAAACTTACCATCAACAGAAGGATAAGCCTGACCAAAAGGACGCCAAAAATCATAGATGTCTTGAGTTAAAGCAACGTTATCATTATTTAAGGACAAAATTTTAGGATCGGCCGTAATAAGCATTGCAACACTTCCCGCTCCCTGAGTAGGTTCTCCACCAGTATTTAGCCCGTATTTGGCAATATCAGAAGCAATAACTAAGACTTTAGTATCAGGATTCAAAAGAACATGATCGCGAGCAAGAGCAAGGCCAGCAGTAGTTGCATAACAAGCCTCTTTTATTTCAATGCTTCGAGCAAAAGGTTGAATACCAAGCAAATCGTGAACAACAACGGCTGAGGCCTTTGATTCATCAAGACTTGATTCAGTACCAATGATGACCATGTCAATGGCTTTTTTATCTTCCTCAGTCAAAATACTTGCTGCCGCGTTAGCAGCAAAAGTAATAATATCTTGAGTAGCAGGATTGACTGCCATTTCATCTTGCCCAATACCAATTTGGAATTTTGCAGGGTCAACATTACGAGCATTTGCTAAATCCCTCATATCAACAAAAGTATTTGGGACAAAAAATCCAAGTTTATCTATACCGACTTTCATATTTTAAAAATTTCCTCACTTATTATTATAAAAGAAAGGAACTCCTTTCAATGTCTTTGGAATGTTTTAATTTTATCATAAAAATACGTTAAATTCTTTGCTAAGATGTTTTCTTTCTATAAAATACACACATTTAATTTTTTGTTTAATTAATAAAAATTGGAATTAAGTAAATTGGTTTGTATTTTAAATGGTACAAAAAATGCTTGAATAGAGTCATTGATTAGATATTGTTTATTAATTTAATGTAAAGAGACTTTGACAAAAGTAGTTTAAAATATGCTATAATGGCTTTCGGAGGTTCATTCGTGAAAGAAATTGTAATCATTGACGCCTTAAGAACACCAGTTGGAAGATACGACGGTGCTCTTGCTGAATATTCAGCAGCAGAACTTGGAACACATGTTGTTTCAAACTTATTGTCAAAACATGAAAATATAAAATCAGATGTTGAACAAGTTATTTTTGGAAATGTTCTTCAAGCTGGTAATGGTCAAAATATAGCACGTCAAATTGCGATTCATAGTGGTCTACCTAATACAGTGCCCGCTTCAACAATCAACGAAGTTTGTGGTTCAGGAATGAAAGCAGTGATTTTAGCCAAACAACTTTTACAGCTTGGTGAAGCAGAAGTTGTAATCGCTGGTGGGACGGAATCTATGTCTAATGCCCCAATTATAAAGAATCGAAAAACTCAAGAAGAAACATTAAGTATGTTAAATGATGGCTTAGTTGATGCCTTCTCAGGAATTTCTATGGGGATTATTGGTGAAACTATTGCTGAACAATTTGATATAAGTCGAGCAGACCAAGACGCTTTTGCACAAAACTCTCAAGAAAAAGCGGTCGCTGCAAGTCAAGCTGGAATTTTTAAAGAAGAGATTGTTGCGATTGGAGAAGTCGGAGTCGACGAAACACCACGTCCGTCTTCTAGTTTAGAAAAATTAGCCACATTAAGAACAGCTTTCAAAGAAAATGGAACTGTGACAGCAGGTAATTCTTCTCCTGTTAATGATGGAGCTTCAGCTGTCATTCTTGCAACGAAAGACTATGCTGAAAAACATGAGATTCCGTACCTAGCAGAACTAGTTGATAGTACAGAAGTTGGAATTGACCCTGCTATTATGGGAGTTTCACCAATTGAAGCTATCAAAAAATTAATTAATCGTTCAGAGCTTGAACTTTCAGATATTGACCTATTTGAAATTAATGAAGCATTTGCAGCATCAAGTCTTGCTGTCAATCGTGAACTTGGTTTAAATGAATCACAAGTTAACATTTATGGTGGTGCAATTGCATTAGGTCATGCTATCGGTTCAAGTGGTTCTAAAATTCTCACGACTTTGTCTTATGCCTTAAAACGTGAGCAAAAACGCTATGGAATTGCCAGTCTTTGTATCGGTGGAGGCCTAGGTTTGGCTGTTCTTTTAAAAAATCCTAACCTTTAAAAATTATTGTGGTTTAAACAAGTAATTTTTAAGAAATTAATGGAGGAATTGCCCAGCTTATCTGGGCATTTTTGGAAAATATGAGAAAAAAATTTTATCAAATGTCGCCCAAAGAGCGATTAGATTCATTGAATCTGTCAGAAGATACTCAGGAAGTTTTGAGTGAAATGGCTTTAGATACAAATATTTTAAACAATCTAATTGAAAATCAAATTTCCGAATTTGAATTGCCAATGGGACTTGCTCAAAATTTTGTCATTAATGGAAAAGAATACATCGTTCCGATGGTTACAGAAGAACCATCAGTTATAGCTGCTGCAAGTAATGGAGCAAAAATAGCGGAAAGTTTTACGGCTAAAATAGATGAACGGTTAATGCGTGGGCAAATTGTATTTTATGACGTAAAGAAACCAGAAGAAATTATTAAGAAAATATCTGAATGCAAAAATGAAATATTTGAACAAGCTAAGCTTTCGTATCCTTCTATTATTAAGCGTGGGGGCGGTTTGAGAGAAATTTCGAGCAGACTTTTTTCAAGTGAGAAATTTATTTCAGTTGATTTCAAAGTGGATGTCAAAGATGCAATGGGTGCCAATATTATTAATTCTATATTGGAAGGTGTAGCAGAACTTTTTCGTGGATGGTTTTCTGAGGAAAAAATTCTGTTTAGCATCCTTTCAAACTATGCAACTGAATCTTTAGTAAAGGTGAGCTGTGAAATTCCAGTTGATGCTCTTTCAAAAAAATCAAATGGTTTAGAAATTGCACAAAAAATTGCAGTTGCTTCACAATACTCAAAACTTGACCCTTACCGTGCTAGCACACACAATAAAGGGATTATGAATGGGATTAATGCTGTAATTCTTGCAACAGGAAATGATACGCGAGCTATTTCAGCAGCAATTCATGCTTATGCAGCAAAAGAAGGAACATATCAAGGTTTGGCTAAATGGGAAGTTCATGCCGAAAAGTTATTTGGAGAGTTAGAAATTCCTTTACCTGTGGCAACCGTTGGTGGTGGGGTGAAAGTCTTACCTAAAGCACAAGCGGCAATGGAAATTTTAGGAATCACAGATGCTAGAGAACTGGCCAAAGTTATCGCCGCAGTTGGTCTAGCACAAAATTTAGCAGCTTTGCGCGCACTTGTTTCAGAAGGAATTCAACAAGGACATATGAGCTTACAGGCTCGCTCTTTGGCATTATCCGTGGGTGCAAAAGCAGATGAGATAGCAATCATAAGTCAGCAACTTCGGCAGGAAAAAGTGATGAATCAAGAAGTAGCTCGCCGTTTATTAAATCATCTCAGAAACTAAAAAAGAGCTGTCAAGATTTTTTCTTGACAGGGCGAAATTAGTCTGCTATAATATTAAATATAATAAAAATAGAAATAGGAAATATAAAATGTCTGTAAAAATTCGTTTGACTCGTATGGGTTCTAAGAAAAAACCTTTCTACCGTATCAATGTTGCTGATTCACGTGCTCCACGTGATGGTAAATTCATCGAAACAGTTGGGACTTATAACCCACTTGTAACTGAAGAACAAGTAACTCTTAAAGAAGAACGCGTATTGGAATGGTTGAGCAAAGGGGCACAACCTTCAGATACAGTTCGTAACCTTCTTTCAAAAGCTGGCGTTATGAAAAAATTCCACGAATCAAAACTTTCTAAATAATTTTTGAGATAAGCTGCTTTTTAGCAGCTTTTCGTGAATAAAAAAATCACATATATTGAACTTGAATAATTTTCAAGTTAGAGTAGAGGTAAGAAATGCAAAAAGATGTGAAAGAATTAGTTCTAACAATTGTTAAACCATTGGTTACTCAACCAGATGAAGTCTCTTTGGAACTCATTGAGGGTGAGGAATTTATGGAATATCACCTTAAAGTTGCGGAGGGTGATATCGGTCGAATTATCGGACGTCAAGGTCGGATTATTCAAGCAATTCGCACAGTGGTTTACTTTGTTCCTGTAGAAGGGAAAAAAGTTCGACTTCTTGTTGATCAATAAGAATTAGAGGCTCACTTAGTGGGTCTTTTATTTTTGTTACTGATCGGATTTTACTTATTTTAAAGTAAATTAAATATTAAAAAAGTTGGAATAGTGATTTTTTTAGATTAGACGAATATTCCTAATAATAATCAAATACTTCTTTAAGATTTACTTTAATTGAATAAAAAATTATGCTAGAATGAAAAATATTGATTAACAATTGTAGATACAATCGGTTATAAATATAAATAAACTGATTTTTTTATATAGGTGGAATAATGGATAAGAAAAAAGGAATCTTATTAGTAGCTTTGGGAACTCCGCGCTCATGTGAAGCAGATGATGTGAGGGATTATTTAAAAGAATTTTTAGGTGACCCTCTTGTTATACAAAAACCAAGATGGCTTTGGTTGCCGATTTTAAATGGAATTATTTTAAAAGTTAGACCGCAAAAATCAGCAGAGATGTATAAACAAATCTGGACAGATGAAGGTTCCCCTTTGATGATTTACACAGTAGCACAAGCAAAGCAACTACAAGATATGCGCGAAGATTTTGATGTCCGTTTTGCCATGACTTACGGAGAGCCACGCATTGATAAAGTAATCGCTGAGATGAAAGAATCTGGTGTTGAAGAAATTACTGTTCTTCCACTTTACCCTCAATATTCTTTAACAACAGTTGAACCTGTCATTCAACAAGTTAAAAAAATTGATGATAAGATAAAAGTAATTAGAGACTTCCACAAAGTAGAATCTTATAGCGATTTACTGGCAGAGTCTATTAGAGAAAAGTGGCAAGCAAATGACTATGATAAATTGGTCCTTAGCTATCATGGAATTCCCTTATCCTACGTGACCAAGAAAAAAGATGCTTATGAAGAGCAATGTAAAGAAACAACACGTTTGGTAGTAAGTAAACTTGGTTTGAGGGAAGAAGAATACGAGCATACTTATCAATCAAAATTTGGTCCTGAAAAATGGTTAGAACCTGCGACTATTGATAGAGTTGCTGAACTTCCTAAAGAAAATGCCAAAAAAGTATTAATCTGTTCACCAGCCTTTGTTGCAGATTGTTTAGAAACTTTATTTGAATTAGAAATTGAAAATAAAGAAGTATTTGTTGAAAATGGCGGAGAAACATTTGATTTTATTCATCCTTTTAATGACTCTTTAGACTTTACTAGAGTATTAAGTGAAGTAGTTGACCAAAATAGACTTTGAGAAATAAAATCATTATTTTATTAGTTTTGGCCTTTAAATTTTATAACATTACTAAAGAGAAATAGGATTTGTTACAATGGTTCATAATATGCTAAAAATAGTAAGGAAATCCAATGAAAAAACAGTATCAAATTATTTCAATGAAAGACCATTACCGAATTCGCCTTGGAATTTTTGAGCCAGACCAAAAAGCAAAAGCGGTAGTACAATTAGTTCATGGATTTGGTGAATACACAGGTCATTATCTCTATTTAATTAATGAATTAGTCAATGCTGGTTTTATTTGCTTAATGCACGATCAGAGAGGACATGGTGTTTTGGCAGCTGCTAACCCAAAACTTCAAGGACGAGCTAGAGCTTACGAGAGCCTAATTAGTGATGTCTTAGAAGTGAGGAAGATAATTGGTAAAAAGTATCCAAAACTTCCGGTTTATCTGTTTGGACATAGCATGGGTGGAAATATTTCACTCAATGTTCTTCTGAGAAATATTGAAAATCAAAAACTTTACCAAAAAGCAGTAATTGAATCTCCTTGGCTGGCGTTGACAAATCCACCAGCCGTGCCGCTTCAAAGACTGGCAGGTTTTTTAGGAAAAATAAGTCCAAAAATTCGAGTTCGTACAGGTTTAAAAGTTGAAGCAATTTCTCACCGAAATGATTTAGTAGATTTAGTAACTAAAGATGGAATCTACCACGAACTTCTTTCTTTGCGGCTCTTTTCACAGATTATGGAAGCAGGGCGTTTTGCGCAGAGTCAAGCTGGAAATTTGAAAATCCCAACTTTATTATTCTGTGGGGAATCAGATCAGATTTGTTCGCCCGTGGCCATTCGTTCATTTGCAAACACTGCTGGGAAAAACTTAGAATTAATAGAGATTGCAGACGGTTACCATGCACTCCATTTAGATACAGAGGCAGAAAATTTTATTGAAAGAACTAAAGATTTTTTCTAAAAGAAAATTTTTAATTAGTATCAAAGTAAATATAAAAAATGAGTCATTCAATTTGAATGGCTCTTTTATTAATTAAACTAAGGGAATTTTTTTCATTCAAGGAAAAGAGAGCTTTCCTTGAATAATAAACTTAAAAAATAGTTTTATTTAAATCAGGACTTATTAGGTATGGTATAATTGTAGAATGGAAAAATTTTACAAGGTAGGAACAATTGTTAACACACAAGGACTTCAAGGAGAGGTTCGCGTGATGCCATCGACAGATTTTGCTCAAGAACGCTTCTCAAAAGGTTCAGTTTTGGCACTTTTCGATGATAAGGATAATTATATTCAAGATTTAAAGGTGAAGTCTGGTCGCCCACAAAAGAATTTTTATGTCGTTAAATTTGAAGGATTTTATCATATTAATGATGTTGAAAAGTATAAGGGATATATTGTCAAAATTGCAGAAGAAAACCAAGAGGATTTAGATGATGGCGAATTTTACTATCATGAAATCATTGGCAGTGATGTTTATGAAAATGATGTCCTAATTGGTCAAATTTCTGAAATACTTCAACCAGGGGCTAATGATGTTTGGGTTGTTAAACGTAAAGGAAAACGTGATTTATTATTGCCTTATATTCCGCCAGTTATTTTAAACGTAGATGTGAGTCAACACCGAGTGGACGTATCTATTATGGAAGGATTGGATGACTAGAAATATGAGAATTGATATCTTAAGTATCTTTCCGGAAATGTTTGGCCCACTTAATCAGTCAATCGTAGGTAAAGCTCAAGATAAAGGTATTTTGGAGCTACATACACATGATTTTCGGGAAAATGCAACGAATAAACAACGTCATGTTGATGATATGCCTTATGGTGGTGGTCAAGGGATGTTATTAATGCCACAGCCAATCTTTGACACAATGGATAAAATACCTCAGAAGTCTGAAAAACCTGCGCGTGTTATTCTTTTAGACCCAGCTGGGAAAAAGTTTGACCAAAAAATGGCCGAAGAATTATCTCAAGAAGAGCAATTAATTTTTATTTGTGGACATTATGAAGGCTACGATGAACGCATTAAAACATTGGTGACGGATGAAATTTCATTGGGAGATTTTGTTTTAACTGGTGGAGAAGTTGCAGCAACGGTGATGGTTGATGCGGTTGTGCGTTTAATTCCAGGTGTTTTAGGAAAGGTGGCTAGCCATGAAGATGATTCTTTTTCTAGTGGACTTTTAGAATATCCGCAATATACTCGCCCAGAAGATTTTAGAGGGATGAAGGTTCCTGAGGTATTAATGAGTGGTCATCATGAAAATATTCGTAAATGGCGGTTAAAAGAATCTTTTAAAAAAACCTTAGAACGCCGTCCAGATTTATTGGATAAATATGAGGCTAATGAAGAAGAGTTAAAAATGCTACAATTATTGCGTGAAAATGTTCAAGATGTGGTAGAATGAAGTAGTGTTAAGATTTTAGTTGAATATTGGGGAATATCCTTTAAATTTGGATGATGAAATCTTTGTTCTTATTGTTCATATCTGGATATAACTAAATTTATAATAAAAAAATAGGGGATTTTAAAATGGCTTTAACGATCGAACGAGAACAAGAATTTGTTAACCAATTTCATTATGATGCTCGTAATTATGAATGGGAAAAAGAAAATGGAACACCTGAGACTAATCTAAATGTTCAATTTCAACTTGTTCCCAAAGAACAACTTGAAAAACTTGGTGAAGGTGACACTGGTATTCACGCTGTTTTGACTTACTTGATTGTACTAGATAATATTGTACTTTCTGGTTTTGTGAGTCAATTGAACTATGTACGTGGACAAATTATTAAGGAACAAGAAGAACTTGAACAAGAGGAATTAGCCCAACTTGCGGCGCCTTTGTTTGAACTTCTTAAACGCTTGGTCTATGAAACAACAGAGGTTGCCTTAGACCAGCCTGGAATAAACTTGGAATTTTAATTAATAGAATAGAATTTATGAAATTAGCTGTTATTACTGACTCTTCGGCAGATTTTGCTGAAAAATATAAAACTTACGAAAATCTTTTTGTCTTAGATATTCCAATTTCCATTGATGGAGTGGATTATGATTTGCAAAAAATTTCTCATGAAGAATGGTATGATCTTATGGCGGAGGCCCAAGAAGTACCTAAAACTTCGCAACCTAGAGTTGCTGAACTTGATAGCCTTTTAAAAGACTTAGAAAAACAAGGGTATACTCATGTTTTAGGTCTATTTTTGCCAGCAGCAATTTCTGGATTTTACCAAAATATTTTTTACTTACAAAGTGAATATGAGCAAATGAAAGTAGTATTTCCTGAAACTTTTATTACCTCAAGTCCGTTGGGCTATATGGTGGAAACAGTATTGGATTTGGCAGAAGCTGATGTCGAATTTGAAGAAATTATCGCAAAGTTTGAAGAACAAAGAGACGGTGACCGTGCTTATATGCTTGTCGATGATTTGCATTGGTTAGCAAAAGGTGGGCGTTTGTCTAATGGTGCGGCTGTGCTTGGGACTTTATTAAATATTAAGCCTGTGCTAACTTTTAGTACTGAAGGTAAAGTTGAAGTTTTTGAAAAAGTTCGGACTGTGAAAAAAACGATGAGCCGGATGAAGGAACTTTTGTTAAAAGATGCCAAAGATCCTTTGGCCTACAAAGTTTATGTTATTCATACTAGAGCTGAAGATCGGGCACAAGAGTTATATGATTATGCTTTATCTCAAGGTTTTGATGATGTGGAAATCGTCACTTTTGGGCCTGTTATCGCAACTCATTTGGGCTTGAATACAGTGGCTTACGGTATTTCACCAAAAAAATAAAGCACGTTTTTACGTGTTTTTATCTAAAAACAAATATTCTGAATAATAAAAATAATAGCTACTTCTATAAAATACTAATTTCTTTATAAATGAATGGGGGATGAAATTGAATAAAATTAAAGTGATTGTTGCTGGATTTCGTGGGAAAATGGGAGCTACTGCGGTACAAATGATTCTTAATGCTCAAAATTTTGAACTTGTGGCTTTATTAGGAAAGAAAGAAGAAGTCTCAGAAGCGTTCGGAGTTCCTGTTTTTAGTCGAAAAGAGGATTTGATTGGATTTGATGCTGATATTTGGCTAGATTTAACGGCTCCTGAAGCGGCTTATGAGAACACTCGTTTTGCTTTAGAAAATGGCTTTAGACCAGTGGTTGGAACGACTGGGTTTACCGATGATGAAGTAGCGGATTTAATTAAATTTTCTAGAGAAAAAGAATTGGGTGGTCTTATTGCACCAAATTTTGCCTTGGGTGCGGTTTTATTGATGCAATTTTCTAAGCAGGCTGTCAAATATTTCCCAGATGTGGAAATTATTGAATTGCACCATGACGGGAAAAAAGATGCTCCTTCTGGAACTGCTGTGAAGACAGCAGAATTGATGTCTGAGGAACGTTTGGCTCATCATCAAGGGGCAGTGGATGAAAAGGAAGCTTTAGCTGGTGCTCGTGGTGCCGATTTTGAAGGAATGAGAATCCATTCGGTTCGTTTACCTGGTTTGGTGGCTCATCAAGAGGTTATTTTTGGTTCAAAAGGTGAAGGGCTGACTTTACGTCATGATTCTTATGATCGTTCAAGTTTCATGACTGGTATTGCTTTGGGAATTCGTAAGGTAATGACGGTATCTGAGTTAAAATATGGTTTGGAACATTTTTTGGATTTATAATATTTACTGACGAAATAGATTGTGACGGGATGATTAGTGGGGGATTTTATGAGTGAATTAGAGATTCGTAGATTAGAATTAAGTGATGCAGAAGCTTTTATGGATTATATTGCCAATTGGGCAACAGATACAAGTCCTTTTAAAATCGATGCTGTTAAATCTTATGCGGAGCTTTCTTTGGAAAATTTTTCGGACTATGTGGAAAAAACTCATAGAGAAGAAACTTTCGCTGAAAATCCCGACTGGTCAACAGCAACTAAATATTTTGCCTTTATTAATGGGCAAATCGCTGGCGAAATTTCTTGTCGTTGGCAAATCGAAAAGGGAATTTTGTTAGAATGGGGTGGTCATATTGGTTATGGTGTGGCTCCTGATTTTAGAGGACATCATTTTGCTGAAGAAATGGTCAAATTCGCTCTTCCTAAATATCAGAAACGTAAGATTTCTCAGGTCATGATTTCTGCTGACAAAGAAAATTTGGCAAGTCGTAAAAGTATTGAAGCAAATGCGGGTATTTTGGAAAATATTGTAGATATTGATGGTGATGAAATTTGTCGTTACTGGATTAATTTAGAGGAACAATAGGATAAAATTACTGATGGATTGCTCGGGTTAATCTGGCAGAGCGTCGAGACGAATTCACAGGTGAATGATACAGGGCAAAGCTTAAGAACTAGCTTATGACAGAAATTGATGAGAGCTAAAAGTGCTGACAGGTCTGTATAAACTTTCTGTCAGTAAAATTTTAAGGTGTACAATGGGGCTATGCCCCGTTTTTGTTTAAAAAATGATAAAATAATAGATATGAAATTAGAAAAATTACCCGAGGAGTTTGTACAGGCCAAGCCGGTTTTAGAAAAAATAATCGAGCATGGGTTTGAAGCTTATTTTGTGGGAGGTTCTGTACGTGATATATTGCTTGGGCGAGAGATTCACGATGTGGATATTGCAACAAGTGCATATCCAGAGGAAATTAAAGATATTTTTCCTTATACTATTGATGTGGGAATCGAACATGGAACAGTACTTGTTTTAGCTGGAAAATCAGAAGCTGAACATTATGAAATTACTACTTTTCGGACAGAATCAAAATATACAGATTACAGACGGCCAGATCATGTGGATTTCGTCAGAGATTTACGAGAGGATTTAAAACGTCGTGACTTCACGGTCAATGCCTTTGCTTGTGATGTTAATGGACAAATTATTGATTTGTTTGATGGACTGACGGATTTGAAGGAACGCAGGCTAACAGCGGTTGGCAGTGCTTTGGAACGTTTTAATGAAGATGCTTTACGGATTATGCGGGCCATGCGATTCGCAGCAACTTTAGATTTTCAAATTGAAAATAAAACTTTCTTAGCCATGTGCGAGTCGGCTCACTTACTGGAAAAAATCTCAGTTGAACGAATTTTTATCGAATTTGATAAGTTGTTGTTAGGTCAGGATTGGCGGAATGGTTTGACCTTACTGCTTAAATCAGGGGCTTATAAATATTTACCAGATTTGCAAGATTCGGCCTTGAAAAAAGTACTGACAGACTTGTCAGTAGATTTCCATTTTCAGAATTCTGAGCAAGCATGGGCAGCTTTACTGACCAGATTTTCCAATGTTGATGTTAAAACATTTTTGCGAAAATGGAAAGTGTCCAATGAATTTGCAAAATTTGTAGCAGACCTTGTATCAGCTTATGAACTTGACTCTTGGGATTTGATGAGTCTTTATCATTTCGGTTTAGAAAAAGTGCTTTTGGTTGATGAATTGAAAGTGGCTTATGGTTTGAAGATTGATAGAGAACAGGCTGTCACTATTAATAACCAACTTCAAATTCATGATAAATCAGAGATTGTCATTGCTGGAAAAGATTTAATGGAAGAATTTTCGCTTGAACCTGGTCCAGAACTTGGTAAAATTTTAAAAATTATTGAAGAAAAAATTGTCAAAAATGAATTGAAAAATGAGCAGGCTGCTATTTTTGCAGAAGTTAAAAAAATGCTCTGATTAAATTTTACTGACAGGAATTTTGGCAAATAACCAATTGAAATTTAGTATTTATAATAAATACAATTTCTTGGTTTCTAAGTAATGTATTTTATAGATTATAAAGGAGAAATAAATGAAAATTGAAAATCGCCGTAAAGGCTCATGTACAACAGTTCTTGTGGGAAGAAGAGCATCAATTGATGGTTCAACCATGATTGCTCGTAATGACGATGGACACGAAGCTTTGGATCCACAACGCTTTATTGTGATTCAACCTGAAGAACAACCTCGTCATTATAAAGCTGTTTTATCTGATTTAGAATTAGATTTACCTGAAAATCCATTACGTTATACTTCAACGCCAAATGCAGTTTTAAAAGAAGGAACTTGGCCAGCGGCTGGGATTAATAGTGCTAATGTTGCGATGTCTGCAACAGAAACAATTACTACTAATCCAAGAATCTTAGGTCTTGACCCTTATGTGGAAAATGGAATGGGTGAAGAAGACCTTGTAACACTTGTTTTGCCATACATTAAAAGTGCTCGTGAGGGAGTTGAGCGTTTGGGGCAATTACTTAAGACTTATGGAACTTATGAGCCAAATGGGATTGCTTTTGCTGACAAAGAGGAAGTTTGGTGGTTAGAAACAATCGGTGGGCATCATTGGGCAGCAGTTCGTATTCCTGATGATTCTTATGTTGTAGCGCCAAACCGAATGAATATTGATGAATTCAAATTTGATAATGATGATTACATGTGTTCAAGTGATTTGAAACAATTAATTGACGCAAATCATCTAAATCCTGATTTTGAGGGCTATGAAAGTCATTATAATTTGCGTCATATCTTTGGTTCATCTTCAATCAAAGATTCTGTGTATAATAATCCACGAACTTGGTATGGTCAAAACTTCTTGGGGAATCCATCTGAAGATCCACAAAATCAAGAACTTCTATTCATTTGTGAAGCTAGTCGAAAGATTACTGTTGAAGATGTTAAATTTGTTTTATCAAGTCATTTTGAAAATACAAAATATGACCCTTACGGCAGCACAAATAGTCCAGAAGAAAGAAAACTTTTCCGTCCAATCGGAATAAATCGTAATCATAGTGTTCATATTTTGCAAGTTAGAAATAATGTTCCAGATGAATTAGCAGGAGTTCAATGGCTTGCTTTTGGAGCAAACACTTTCAATCATGTTGTACCATTCTACACTGCAATTAATGATACGCCAGCTTCTTATCGTGATGCTAAGGGAGAATATGACCCAACAAATATGTACTGGTTGAGCGCAACAACAGCTGTTCTTGGTGATTCTAATTATGATTTATTTGTTGATTTACGAAATACTTTTGAATTAAATACAATGGCAAAATTCCATGAAATTCAAAATGAAACAGATAAGAATTTTGAAACAGCTGAAGATAAAATTGCTTATTTGACTCAGGCAAATGAAAAATTAGCAGAGGCGGCGTTTAAAGCACAAACGGAACTTTTGGGACGTATGGTCGTTCTTGGTTCAGCTAATATGAAATTGCGTTTTGATTTTAATGACTAATTTAGTTTAAAAATAATTGTAAAAAAGTAGTTGAAAAACTACTTTTTTAGTTTTCTTTAAAGTACAAAATGGTATAATACTAAATAAGTCTCAAAAATAGAAAAGAGAAAGAAATGAATTCTAGAAAAAGTAAAAAAGTGAGAAAAGGCCGAGGAGGTAAAATTTTTGCGATTTTATTATCCATTGTTATATTTTTTGCTTTAATCATTTTTGGAGTAGTCATGATTGGTCGTCAAGTCATTTCAAGTCAAACCGATAATATTGCTGCTAAATTTTTACCAAGCTCAGGAAGTTCAGAAGGCTCAGCTAGTGTGACCGATGCAGTGAGTCAAATGGGATCGGCAACACCATCAGCTATTGCCACAAAATTAAATGAAAATGCAGATGTAATTAAGAGTCAATCGCAAGGAATGATAAGTTCAGCAAAAGCAACGAGCACCGACTCTAAAGTGACTTACACCTTGGAATCCTCTAAACTCAATAAAGCAACCGTTGGCGCCCTTTTATTAGCAAGTGGTGACCAAGTTGAAGAAGTAGCGGATAAGGTGTTAGATTCAATGAAAAAAGCTGGGGTTGCTCAACCTAAATTGCAAGTTGATTTGACTGATGATAAGGGGAATGTCATCAAAACGTTGAATTATAGTGCTTAAAATTGGATTTTACAATAAAAACAACATTTATTCAGTTAAATGTTGTTTTTTTGAATCTTAAGTGATAGAATATTCTAATAATTGCTTAATTAGGAGGAAAATTATGAATATCTCAGAAGAAGTACGTCCCGGAGCCAATAGATATGTGAGTGGTCAAGGAATTTTGCAAGATTTAGAAAGCTATCTTGCGTCTTTTAATAAACTTGCGATAATTACTGGGGAAAAATCTTTTCAGGTTTTTCAAGATTTTTATCCTAAAGACTTAAGTTATCCTGTTTTTCATTATGATGGCTCGGCCTCTGTCGAAAATGGAAAAAAACTGGCCAAAGAAATTGGTCAATCCGATGGCCTTCTCGCAATTGGCGGAGGGCGTTTGATTGATACATGTAAAGTTGTAGCACAGGAGCTAAACTGTGAGTTAATTATTATTCCGACCTTGGTTTCTAATTGTGCTCCTTACACACCGGTTGCAGCTCTTTATCACCCTGACCATACTTTTGATAAAGTGGGTTATTTAAATAAAGTGAGCTATTTAACTTTAGTTGATTACGATTTTTTATTGGCAACACCTCAGGATTATTTTGTTGCAGGAATCGGGGATACACTCGCCAAATGGTATGAAATGGAAGGAATCGTTCGTCAGGTTTCACAGGAAGAACTTTCAGCCTCAGTTCGTTTGGGATTTGCGAGTGCAAAGGAAATTTTTAAAATATTATTTGCTGATTCTAAAGCAGCACTTAATGATTTGGCTGAACAGAAAGTGACGTCAGCTTTTGGGCGAATTGTTGATACAATCATTGAACTTTCAGGAACAGTTGGAGGTTTTGCTGGGACTTATGGACGGATGTCAGGGGCTCATGCGCTTCACAATGGTCTATCACTTTGCTCAGAGACACATCCTATTTTACATGGCTCAAAAGTCGCTTATGGTGTCTTGGTACAATTGGCTTATACGGGAGATACTTCAGAAATTGAAAAACTCTTACCATTTTATAAGGAAAATCATTTGCCTGCTTCTCTAGCAGAAATAAATTTGCCATTTGATTTGGAAAAATTGCAAGCAGTAGCAAAATTTGCAGCCAGTCCTGTAGAATCTTATCGTTTGATTGATTCAAAAGTTACTGACGAAAAAATCATAAGTGCCATCAAAGACTTAGAAGCTCTTGTCAGTAAAAATAAGGGTTGACATTCTGTCATTGAATCTAAAAGTTACTGACAGAAATTTTGAAAAATAGAATCAAAGTTTCAAGGTAAAAAATGAAATAAGGAAAAAGGAATGACGATAAGTTTACAACAACTCAAATATTTTATTGAAGTAGCCAGAGTGGGTTCAATTAATCAAGCTGCTGAAATTCTTTTTATTACACAACCTTCTTTGTCGAAGGCGATTAAAGATATTGAAGCGGAAGTTGATTTGTCGCTTTTTCAACGGTCAAGTAAAGGAATTTCGCTGACAGCAGATGGTGCAGAGTTTTTGGGATATGCACGACAAGTTGTAGAACAATCTGATTTATTGGAAACACGGTGGTTGGACCGAAAGCCCTCTCGAAAACTTTGTGCGATTTCGACCCAGCATTATGCTTTTGCTGTGAATGCCTTTGTCAATATGGTCAAAAAAACAGAAAGTCAGGGGATTGGAGAATACGAATATACTCTGCGAGAAGCTAGAACTTATGAAATTATTGAAGATGTAAAGTCACTGCGCAGTGAGTTAGGAATTCTTTATAAAAATTCATACAATGCAAATGTCATGGATAAGATTTTAAAAGAAAATCGATTAACTTTTCATCCACTTTTCTTGGCGGAGCCGCATATCTTTGTCAGTTCAACAAATCCTTTAGCTCATAAAAAATTTGTAACATTAGAAGATTTAGAAGAATTTCCCCGCCTATCCTATGAACAAGGAGAACACAATTCTTTCTATTTTTCAGAAGAAATTTTATCTACAGTTTATGCTAAAAAAGACATTAAAGTAGGAGACCGAGCCACCATTTTCAATTTGATGATTGGATTAAATGGATATACAATTTCAACTGGAATTGTCAGTCAAGACTTGAATGGTGACAATATTGTAGCCATTCCCTTAGCAGTGGAAGATAATATTGAGATTGGTTGGATCTCACTAAGTGAACTTCAATTGACCAATCAGGCTGAACTTTATTTAAAAGAACTGGAAAAAATTGTACATCCTTTTGATGTTCGTGAAGGTAAAAAAAATACTGACAGCTCATCAAATGAAATCTGTCAGTAAAAAAATACTGACAGAAATAAGTAGTTTACTATCCAGCTTTTTTATCAGTAAAAAATTAAAGCCGTCATTACTGACAGGCTTTTTTGTGGTATAATCAAAGGTAATATAAGAGAAATTAGGACGAAAAATGGCAGACTTCATCGCACAAAATTTAAGTAAATCAGTTGGAGAAAAAACGGTTTTCAACAAAATCAATTTTATCATTCATGATCTTGACCGAATTGGTCTTTTGGGAGTTAATGGTACGGGTAAAACAACGCTCCTAAATGTTATTTCAGGACTTTCAGGATTTGATGGAGACCGCACGCCCTTTGATCATCCACAAAATTATAAAATTACATACCTTACTCAGGAACCTGATTTTAATCCAAAAGCTACAATTTTAGACACCATCTTAGATGATTCGCTTCCGCAAATGCGAGCAATTAAAAATTACGAAGCAGCCCTTTTAGATTATGAAAATTTAGCTAAGTTAGAACGTGCCCAATCAGAAATGGATGCTTTGAATGCTTGGCAAGTAGAAGCAGATGTCAAAACAATTTTGACAAAACTTCAACTTCCTGACCCCGCCACTCTAATCGAAAGTCTTTCAGGTGGACAAAAAAGACGGGTTCAATTGGCTCAAGCTTTAGTCAATGATTCCGATTTATTATTACTTGATGAACCAACCAACCACCTCGATGTTGAAACCATCGCTTGGTTGCAAAATTATCTAAAAAATTCTCGAAGAACCGTTCTTTTTGTCACACACGACCGCTATTTCTTAGATAATGTTGCAACACGAATTTTTGAACTTGAAGATGCGGGGCTTAAAGAATACCAAGGAAATTATCAAGATTATCTTGCAAAAAAAGCTGAAGATGAAGAAAGAGAAGCCGCAGCAAGTCACAAGGCAAAACAACTTTATCAATCTGAATTAACTTGGATTCGTAAATCACCTCAAGCGCGTGCTACAAAACAACAAGCACGGATTGACCGCTTTGAAGACCTTAAAGATTCTATGAAAACTAGTAAAAATCTAGGAGATTTAGAACTCAACATTGCGAGCAGTCGCTTAGGGAAAAAAGTAATTAATTTTAAAAATGCCGCTTTTTCTTATCCTGACCGACCAATTTTTAAAGATTTTGAATTAATCGTTCAAGGGCATTCGCGCTTGGGGATTGTTGGTGATAATGGTGTCGGAAAATCGACCTTACTCAATATCATTGATGGTGAGCTGGCATTAACTGACGGGATTTTGGAAATTGGTGAAACAGTAAAAATTGGTTATTTCAGTCAAGAAATTCGAGGACTTGATGAAAATAAACGCATGATTAACTTTCTTGAAGAAGTTGCATCTGCTGCACATAACAACAGCGGTGAAAATATCTCAATTGTTAATTTATTAGAGCAGTTTCTATTCCCAAGAAGTAGTCATGGAACACTGATTTCTAAACTTTCAGGTGGTGAGAAAAAACGACTCTATTTACTTAAAATTTTATTATTACAACCCAATGTGCTTTTGCTTGACGAACCAACCAATGACTTGGATATTGCAACCTTAACCGTACTTGAAAATTTCCTAGGCTCTTTTCCGGGTGCTGTTTTGACAGTTTCTCATGACCGCTATTTCCAAGATAAAGTGAGCAACGAATTACTTGCCTTTGAAGATGGGCAAATTAATCATTATTTTGGTGCTTACAGTGACTATTTAGCCGTCAAAATGGAAGAAAAATCTGCTGACAAAGCTGTCAGTAAAATTGAAAGTCCAATAAGTACTGACAAAACTGAAAATACTGACAAAACGAAACTGACCTATATGGAAAAGAAAGAATGGGAAACCATTGAAAGCCAAATTGCTGAAATCGAAGAGCGAATTTCTGAGATTGACACAGAAATGAATGAAAATGGTTCAAATACAGAACTCCTACTGGATTTACAAAAAGAACTAGACAACAAAATAAAAGAACTTGAAGAAAAATATGAACGTTGGGAATATCTATCAGAAAGGGCTGACTAAAACATTATGACAACGCAAGAACTTATTGAAACCTTACAAAAATTTCCGGCAGAAGCAATTGTAAAAATCATTCAAAACGATATCAGTGGTGAACGATTTTTTGATGTTAATACAGTAGAAAATCTGGCCAGAGTCCGTGTTACCACTGCAGGAGTTGAAACCGTAGATACCGTGATTATTGGTATTTAAACCCAGAGACGAAAGAGGAAGTCAAATGTTAAAAATTGGAATTATGGGTGCCGCTAAAATTGTTCCAAGATTTGTAGCAGGTGTCAAAGAGAGTGGTCAAGCTGAAGTTATTGGGATTGCCGCCAGAAATAAGGAAAAAGCACAAAAAGCCGCTTTGGAATTAGAAATTCCACAAGTTTATGATGATTATGCAAGCTTAGTAAATGCAGCAGAAATTGATTTAATCTATATTCCACTCATCAATAAACAACATTATCCTCAAGCAAAAATGACTTTAGAAGCAGGTAAAAATGTACTTCTAGAAAAACCATTTACCTTGACTCTTGAAGAAAGTCAGGAATTATTCAAGATAGCAAATGAAAAAAATCTTTTTTTGATGGAAGCTCAAAAATCTGTTTTCCTACCTGTGATGGCCCAAATCAAAAAATGGCTTGATGCCAATGAAATTGGTAAAATATCTCGTCTTGCAATAAATGATTTCAGACCCCATACCAACCGGGAGAGCTGGGCCTTAGATTTAAAAGAAGGCGGTGGTGCTTTTATCATGCATGCCAGCTATCCACTCTCTGTCTTACAATTCTTATTTGGAACAGGTTTTGATGCAGCAAAAGGAATTTATTGGTCTTCTGAAGAAAATAAAGCAGATTTAGATTACGAAATTCTCTTAAAAAAAGCAGAAATTATGATTAATATTTCACTTAGCACGCGCTTAGATAAACCAAATACATTTATCATTTATGGTGAAAAAGGAGAAATTTCAGTTCCAAATTATTGGAAATCAAACCAAGCCAGTCTCATTAAAAATGATGGAACGGTTGAAGAATTTTCTCATCCAATGCCAAGTGAATTCAGCTATGAGATTGATGAAATTGCTGAACTGATCAATAAGGGTAAGAAAAAAAGTGAAAAACTTTCCCCAGAAATGACAATGACGACAGTCAAAATTGTGGAAGACCTATACCAAGAATGGTTTGGTAAGGAGTGGCCAAATATAAAATAAAAACACTAGTTATCTAGTGTTTTTTCTTAAAAATTTAAATTTCCCTTTAAAACGTTGTAAGGCTAAATAACGTTCACGTGCTTTGTGCATCGCTTGGTAACGTTTAGGATCTTTTTTATAGTATTGTTGATGATATTCTTCAGCTGGCCAAAAAGTTTTTGCCTCTTCAATCGGAACAACAATTGGTTTATCCCAAATTCCAGATTTCTCTAAGGCAATTTTACTTTTTTGAGCAGCAATTCTTTGTTCTTCACTTTCAACAAAAATCACTGGACGATAATTTGCACCTCGGTCATAAATTTGTCCGTCAGCATCAGTGGGGTCAATCAATGACCAATAAATATCTAATAGTTCATCATAAGAAATCAATTCATTATCAAATAAAATTTCAACTGCTTCCGTATGGCCAGAAGCTTTTGAGAGGACTTGGTCATAAGTAGGGTATTCGATATGTCCACCAGTATAACCACTAGTTACAGCCAGAATACCTGGACGTTCTTCAAAAGGTTCAACCATACACCAAAAACAACCACCAGCAAAAATAGCTCGTTCTGTACTCATTTTACACCTCCATTTGCTCTAGTTTAATTATATCATGTGAAAAAAATGCCACCTCATCATTTGACTCGAACTTTAAAAATTTTGAATTTGCCTTTTTTGTGATAGAATAGTTAAAAATAGAAAAGGGGAACGATTTTTTAATGCTAAAAACAACTTTTGCAAATGCGGAATTCGCTAATCCATTCATGAACGCTTCAGGAGTCCATTGTATGACAACTGAGGATTTAGAAGAATTAAAAGCCTCTCAAGCAGGGGCCTATATCACCAAAAGTTCCACATTAGAAAAAAGAGAAGGTAATCCACTCCCACGTTATGTTGACTTAGAATTAGGCTCAATTAATTCTATGGGCCTGCCTAACCTAGGGTTTGATTACTACTTAGATTATGTTTTAAAAAATCAAAAAGAAAAGGCTCAAGAAGCGCCCATCTTCTTTTCCATTGCTGGTATGAGCACAGCCGAAAATATCGCTATGCTTAAGAAAATTCAAGAAAGTAATTTTTCAGGAATTACAGAATTGAACCTTTCTTGTCCAAATGTCCCTGGGAAACCACAGCTTGCTTATGATTTTGAAGCCACTGAAAAACTCCTAAAAGAAGTTTTTACCTTCTTCACAAAGCCTTTAGGTGTAAAACTTCCTCCTTATTTTGACCTCGTTCATTTTGATATCATGGCAGAAATCCTCAATCAATTTCCGTTGACTTATGTTAACTCAGTCAATAGTATTGGGAATGGACTTTTTATTGATTCAGAAGCAGAAAGCGTAGTTATTAAGCCTAAAGACGGTTTTGGTGGAATTGGTGGAGCATACATCAAACCAACAGCGCTTGCAAATGTTCGTGCTTTCTATACTCGTCTCAAACCTGAAATTCAAATCATTGGAACAGGTGGTATTGAAACAGGACAAGATGCCTTTGAACACCTCTTATGTGGAGCTACAATGCTTCAAATTGGTACAGCTTTACACAAAGAAGGCCCTACAATTTTTGATAGAATCATTAAAGAATTAGAAGAAATTATGGATAAAAAAGGTTATCAATCAATTGCTGATTTCCATGGAAAATTAAAATCATTATAAAAAATTATCATAAAAAGCTGAATTTAAACAGCTTTTTTCTTATCTTATAAATGAAATTTAAAAATTACTAAAAGAGATGATATAATGTAAAAGATTAAACAAAAAAGGAGAAATATATGGAAATTTTTATGACTTTTATCGTTTATTCTTTTATTGGTTGGATATGGGAGACCTTTTATTGCTCATTTAAAGACCGGCATTTTGTTTTTAGAGGTTTTTTATTAGGCCCTTATTGCCCTGTTTATGGTTTTGGCGTTTCTGCCGTCTTACTTTTAGTTCCAGATACCGGAAATTTATTCAGCCTTTATCTTAATACGATTGTGATTGTGACAGTCGTTGAATTCATTGGAAGTTGGATTTTAGAGAAATTCTTTAATATGAAGTTATGGGACTACTCAACCCTCCCTTTCAATATTGAAGGAAGAGTAGCTGTTCCCGTTTCATTATTTTGGGGTGTAGGTTGTATTATTTTGATTAAATTAGTTAATCCACCTGTTCAAAATTGGATTCATGATTTTGATGAATTAACCCACAGTTGGGGTGTGATTTTGATATTAATTATCTTTCTGGCTGACCTTGTTTCAACATTTATTTTTACGATTTCAACCAAAAAAGAAGTCTTGGCTATGATTGATGATTCTGACAAAGAAAATGCAGCAATCAAAGAATTTCGTCTTAAACATCTCTTTACAAACCATGAAACAGCAGCAAATCGGATAAAAGTATTAGAATTACTTAAAAATAAACCTCTAAAATTAAAACATTATAATTTGCGCAGAATTCTCAAAAACTATCCAAATATGAATTTGACCAAAAAACGATAATTTAAAAATCGTAAGCGTTTTTAGTAGCCTTAGAAATAAATTCGTGGCATAATGAGGTCATGAATAAAACATTTGAAAAAGAAGAAATTTTAAATGAACTCTATAATCTTATATTAGACCGAAATATTCGTGACTGGGAACGCCAGTGTTTACTTCATACGAAAGTTCAATTAGAAAATCAAGGTCAACTTGCAGATGAGTTAGCAAAATTAGAAGTGACCTTAAGACCACTGGCATTACGCTATAATCTTACACCAAAGGTCGCTGAATTTTATCAAAAAATTTCCAACAGCAAACTCTTTGGTCGAGGAGTTGGTGGCATTATATAAGCCCTTAGTTCTCCTTATGCTTTAAAAGCATAAGGAGTTTTTAAAAAAGTATTTTAAAAAAAGTAAAATTCATTTTATAATAAATTCAATAAAAGAAAAGGAAGTAAAAAAATGAAATCAGCTTATTTTGTCGAAAAAAATAAAATGGAAGTTAGAGAATTTCCCAAAGCGCAACTTGTAAAAGAAACAGATGCTATCATAAAAATTGTTCGTGCCTGCGTATGTGGTTCCGATTTATGGTGGTTCCGTGGGATTTCTGAACGTCAACCTGGACAGGTAGGGCATGAAGCTATTGGTCTGATTGAAGAAGTAGGCACCGGAGTTAAAAACTTTAAAGTAGGAGATTTTGTCATTGTTCCCTTTACGCACGGTTGTGGACACTGTCCAATTTGTTTGGCAGGCTTTGAAGCCAATTGTCCAAATGCAAAAGACGGTGTGAATGGCGGCTATCAAGGAGAATTTTATCGGGCGATTAATGCTGATGGTGCACTTGTCAAAATCCCGGGCCAACCAAGTGATTATTCTGATGACCAGTTGGCTTCATTGACGACTTTAGCTGATGTCATGCCTACAGGTTTTCATGCAGCTAAAGCAGCAGATGTCCATGAAGGTGATACAGTGGTTGTATTTGGTGATGGAGCGGTTGGACTTTGTGCAGTGATTTCAGCTAAACTTTTAGGAGCAAAACGGATTATTGCCATGAGTCGCCATGAAGACCGTGCAGCGCGTGACTTTGGTGCAACAGATATTATTGCTGAACGGGGTGAAGAAGCGATTCAAAAAATTATGTCCTTAACCGATGGTTATGGTGCTGACGCTGCCTTAGAATGTGTCGGAACAAAACAAGCAATTGAATCTGCTTTTCAAGCGGTAAGAGCAGGAGGGCGAGTAGGTCGTGTGGGAGTTCCTCATGATGTTGATTACAATGAATGGGTTGATTCTCTTTTTTGGAAAAATATTCAACTTGGAGGCGGAGTAGCCTCTGTCGCACGCTGGGATAAGGAAATCTTACTTGAAGCAGTTTTAAGTGGGGAGATTAATCCAGGCCGTGTCTTTACAGCAGAATTTAGCTTAGATGAAATTCAAAAAGCATATGAAGCAATGGATCAACGTACAGCAATTAAATCTCTATTGAGAATTTCAGAGGGATAAATAAGAAAATAGTAAATAAATCAAAAGTCTACCAAAGTTGGTAGGCTTTTTTGTATTCTAAAAGTCTTGTTTTTAAATCAAGTTAAAATAATTACTTTATATTTACCAAAATTTCTAAATAAGCGTATAATATTAAACAATCAGAAAACAAAAAATATTCACTAAAAGGAGGTTTTGCATTGGAAAATCAGAAAAAGCACTTTCAGATGAAGTCATCAAGTAAATTTTGGTTACTTAGCACTGGAATTCTTTTAAGTTTGTTAGTGACTAGTCACCCTTTAGCAGTAAAGGCTGATGAAAATTCGGCTGTTACCCCACCAAACCAAACAGAAGCTGTCACCAATCCAACTGTAAATTCTTCTCTTGCCGCGTCTGATTCGACAACCGAAGGAAATACAGAAAGTTCACAGGCAGAAATGCAAACTAAAGCGGCAAACTCACTAACTTCGCAGGCAAGCACAACCCTAAGCGCTAGTTCAGTTTCATCATCTTCAACCAGTTCGGCTCAGACTTCAAGTGTAGAAATAAGCTATAATTCGTTAGAAACTGCAAGTTCGACCAGTTCAGGCTCGGAAATAAACGCCTCAACTTCAAAAGCCCCAAGTGTTCCTCTTGATTCATCAAAAGCAAATGTCACAATTGCTTCAAGCCTATCGGCGAGCGGAACAATCATAAGTCCTGCTCTCACAAATGGTTCAATCGCCAGTCAAGCCGATGGTCAAGACCCTGCAATAAGCTCGATTTCTGCGACCGGTTCAGTCGCCAATGACATTACAGGACCAGCCACGCTAGATGATGTCAATATTACAATCAAGGCTAACAACCTTGTGCCAAATAACTTTCTGACCCCAGACGGACTCCATTGGTCTGACAATACGCAGGTTATTCCAATCACAGGTCAGGTAACAGGTCAAATCAGTACTGAAAACTTTGGACAAACGGATGGCCCGACCATACCTGCGACCACTTATACTATGAATGCAGGAGATTCTGGACGAATTACCAATGTCGGAACAACCCTAGCTGGAGCGACGCTTGATATGATTTATCAGGTCATCTCGACAGACGCGGCAAGTTGGCAAAACCCCTCAGAAAGTTCGACAGATTATCCGATTGGCCTTGCTTTTACGGGTGAGCAAAATATCGCCAACTCTGACGGAAACTCGATTGTCGCCCTTTATTTTGGGGTAAACAATGTCAAAATTAACTACCAAATCGTCGCACATAACACGAATTTTCAAGTGCCAGTCCTTGCTTCGTTTATCACGACCGATATTGATATGGCTCAAGGAGTCAAGACTAACCTTGCCAATCTCTTAACGGTCATTCCAAAGACAACTAACCTTGCGACAGATAGTTCTAGTATTATTTATGATACGACAAGCCCTGATACCGACTTGAATGGTCAAGCTAGTCTACCTTATGGCGGTTATCTGGGTGTTGGTTTTCTGTCAAATTTTGACTATGATTTTTATAGTCCAGCACCAGTACGTAGTGGAGATTCTTATCAATATTCGCAAGGGGTTCGCTATGACCTCTTTGGTTCAGCGCTTCAAGCACATTTGACGACCCAAGTCAGAGATATTGTTTATCTTAACTATTATGATGCGGACGAAAACAATCAGCTTATCGTTCCCCAACATCAATTTATCTGGTTTCCAAATGTTTCTTGGAATGTTCCAGCCAGTAAATTCCCACATTATGCTTATGGACAAGAAAGTCAGCACAGAAATGGGAACACAATAATAGTTGGTGATTATTATCACATCCAAAGTACCGTAACTTATGATTATTATGGTACGTACGGTATTTATCTAGGACAACAATCAATCACGGGGCTTTATAACAAGCCATATTCGGTCAATGTCCCTTATAACTTTGGTAATTACTACATCGAAGGAAGCACCACAGAGTCAGGACTTTATCCGAAAACTGATGAAACGTTAGATGTTTACTACAAATATGTTCCACCGATTGTTTATTACAACACGAGCAATCCCTATGCGACGACTTATTATGCCAATGGTTATGAATATGTACCGAATTACATTGCGCCTGTGGTTTATTATGCACCTACTTATAATGAATATAATTCTGGTGGGGGATATGGTTATGACGGAGGTACTCCTTATTCTGGTGGGAATGGTTACTCATCAGGAGCTGGATATAGCTCTACAAGTGTAGCTTCAAGAGGAGGTTATTCTCTTTATGTTCCACAATCTGCTTATTACTCTAAAGAAGCTCAGCTTGTAGCAGAAGAAGGGGAAAGAGCAGAAAAAGCCGATGAGGGAGGTTTCAATTTAGGAGAAGAAACAAGAGATGCTGTTCTTGGAAAAGGCATGAGTGAGTTTAGTAAATGGGCTCTTTACGCTGAAGATGACACCGGATATGGAGTCATTATAGATTATGGAATGCAAAAAGCCGAGGGAGAAGATACGGCTGATGCTCTGACTAAAACAGGAGCACACTTTGTATTGGGGGAGGCTGGAATGGCAGCCGGTATGGCTATACCAGTTCCGGGTTTGGATGTTGTAGCTGGGTTTGCATTCGGGTTTATTCTCAATACAGGATTTGACTTTTTATATGATAAATTAAGGAGGAAACGTTAATATGTCAAAAATAGTTAATAACATGACTCCTTTAGGATTTGTAGATAAAAGTAGAAAGAAACGATACTATATCAATCAGAATACAAAAGAAATTTATGTAGCCGAGGAACCTACTCAAAAATCAATAAGTATTATAATGTTTGCGATAATTGTTTTTCCTACTTTTCTTTCTTCTTGGGCTGAAAAGAGTTCTAGAAACTTTTTTATCCATACTAACTTTAAATATAATATTTTAATAATATTTTTGATTTTATTGGTCACACTATCAGTAATTGTATTAGAGGTTTTCTTTTTTGAAAAATTATACACTCATTATGTCAAACGAATAAATTATCAAAAAGAAGAGATTTCACTAGCTATGAAACAAAAAATACTTTCTACGGGAATTAAGATGTGGTATTTTACAAGAGTTTTACTTTTTGTAGTTCCATTTATATTTTTGGGATTAGCCATCAGTTTTATTATGACCTCTCAGTTGACCATACTTGTTTTGACTGTCTGTTTTGCACTGTTAATTCTAATCCTTTTTCCAATTACAAAAAGAACTTTCCAGACAATTGGAATATTAAAAGGACTAGTACAATTATCTAGGAATGTAAAGGATGTAAAGGATGAAAGAAGAGATTGACGAAAATAAAGAAAAAGAAGTGATTCAAAAAGCATATAAATATAATATCTTTCTTGGAATCTGGATTATCGCTGTATTCATCATTTTTTTGCTACAAATAACAA
>SKEH01000194.1_pt1 | contig 41647 bp, 49 predicted proteins | sample 4826571 | NCBI WGS metagenome assembly SKEH01 (sample SAMN11008814, study PRJNA524170) | human gut metagenome | biome: Human fecal sample; material: Feces; isolation source: fecal sample from pouch patient p29 | host: Homo sapiens | place: Israel: Tel-Aviv | collected 2016-09-14 | reverse complement strand
GGTTCATAGGGTTATCCAATCAAAACCGGAAGGTTAAAACCCTAACTCTAATATACAAGGGGCGGTTAACATGACGTTGTTAATGGGAAGGATTATCCAGAAGCTTAGAAAAGAACAGAATTTGACACAGGGGCAGGTAGCAGCAGCTTTAGGAGTCACAACTGCTGCCGTGTCGAAGTGGGAGACAGACAGTACCTATCCAGACATTTCCTTATTAGGCCCGTTGGCACGATTGTTGAAGACGAATGTGGATCAGCTAGTCAATTTTAAGAAAGCATTGAGCGAGCTGGAAGTAGCGAATTTTGAAAAAGAAGCCCGAGCTATTTTTGAAACAGGTGATAGTCAACAGGCAATGGACTTTTGCGACGCGTTGCTGAAAGCCTATCCTAGTGATGACCTGTTACGCTTTCGCCTAGCTTCAGTGTATATCTTCTATCTGAACGCTTCTTCTGAGGAGAGTCAGATGAAGCATCAACTTCATGAAGCAATTCAATCATTTGAGGGGCTTCGAACATCGGAAAATCTTGAATTGAAGCAAGCCTCTCTGCATGTTTTGGCAAGCCTCTATTTGATGGATGAGCAGTTAGCCAAGGCTGAAGTGGTGATCGAGGAATTACCACCAGTAAATCAAGATCCTCGAATGATGAAGACAACTATTCTATATAGAAGGGAAGCCTATGAGGAATCTTTGAAGCTGAGTCAGCTTTGTCTATTCCAAGAATTACGAGATGCTAGTCTGAATCTTTATCACATAGCAAAAGTCGCGCGTAAGCAGAAGGAGTATGAAAAAGCGATTGAAATTGTTGAAATTGGTATCGAAATGGATAAACTGCTTCATATTGATCAGATTTCTGGCACCAATGCCAATTACTATTTGTTTAAAGCTGAAATTTTAGCGATTCAAGGAAAAAACGATGAAGCACTAAAGGAATTAAAAAAATTTATCCCTGCTTTAAAAACAGCCTTTGCATTGAAGAATCCAAGAAACGACCTTCTATTCAATCAAATTGCGTTGAAGGACTCCTCCGTTTCCACCCAATATATCGCAGAACGAATGGCTGATTTAATTGAACAATCTGAGGAATTTTATCCATTGTTGGAAGACCTGCGATTTTCAGCATTATTAACTGAACTGAGAATGCTGAAGGAATAGATTACGAATCTGGAGGGTTGGATAACTAATTATCCATTCTTTTTAACGTACTAAAAATCCTATCACTTTCAAAGTATCGCCTCCTTAGTCGAATAATCATTTTGGATATAGGGTTATTGCCAAGACTTTGGTATGATAATAGTGAAATTATGAGCGAATTTTAAAAGGAAGAAAAAATAAGGAATTGGAGTAATCACTATGGACACCATTCAAAAATGGCTGCAAACGCATCAGAAGCGACTAGCGTGTGATTTTGCTGGGATTGCATGTAATGTAGCGACAGACGATAAACCAAAGGAGATTCGCTGGATTTATGTAGCGGGGAATCAAAGTGAGGCCTATAAAAAGATTCGATTGCAAATCGGCAGAGGTATTGCTGGATTGGTTTGGAAAACAGCACGAACACAATTAGATGAGAATATACTAGAGCAGCCAGAAAAGCTGATTGATTATCCAATTGCCAGACTAGAAAAATTACAGGTCGCCTTAGCAGCTCCGGTAATCAAGCGCAAAGAAGTGGTGGCGGTCTTGTTGCTGGGCTATCGCCAAAATCATCAGTTTACTAGGACTGAAAGAGAACAATTGGAAAAGCTGGCAAGTGAATTGAGCGAACTGTTCGAGGAGGATCAGGATGATTGAATTTCCTTTATCATTGTTTCAACGTATCCAAGAAGCGCTATGGCTTTTAGATCAATCCGATCAGGTGTTGGCGGTTACACAATTAGCCAAGCAGATTGAAACAAATTATCGATTTAGCTTAAAAGCAATATTGGAAATTAGTCGAGGGGAAGGGTGCGCGCTGCATAGCACAAAAGAAGAGTGCTTAAATTGTTCATTGCCAGGAAAAATATCTCCGTCCGGATTTCCGTTTGTCTTAATCGATTGCAATGGAAAACAAGAAGAGTTCTGGGGAAGCCTACAATCTGATGGTAAGCAGAGAATTTTGCAAATTCAAGCACGGCCAACTATTTCTACCGAGACCTCCTTTTTTGATTACTTAAATAATGCGCGTGAGTATGAACGAAAGAAAATTGCTCAAGATTTGCATGACGGTATTGCTCAAAGTGTCTACAGCTTGATGCTGGAAACGCGAGGATTAAAATGGTTGTCTTCCGATGCCCAGATGGAGAAATTAAAAGGGATCGATCGTCATTTTTCAGAGGTTCTAACTGAAATTAAAGAAATGGCTAGTGAATTACGGCCAATGGCGATTGATGCCTTTGGACTTGTTCACGCATTGGAGCAGTTTGTTGAGCGAACCAGTGAAATGACCGGTTTTGAAATAAATCTGTTGCGTGAAGGTGAAGAGCAAACCATGAATGAAACCACGCGAATAACCATTTACCGAATTATTCAGGAAGCAGTCAACAACGCGATGAAGTACTCAGGTGAAAATCAAATGACTGTTCGGCTTTCGTTTCAGACTGAAGATTTGCTAGTTGAAATAAAGGATCACGGAATCGGATTTGAAGGAGAGCATAAGGAAAAGGGATTTGGTCTGGCAAATATGAAGGAGCGTGCCCATTCAATTAATAGCAAGTTAACCATTTACGCTAGGCCAAACCAAGGAACGTGTATCAAACTTCATGTTCCTCTGAAGGAGGAGATAAAGTGAGAATTCTTATTGCGGATGACCATGCGATGATTCGTAATGCTTTGGCATTTTTAGTGAATGCTCAGCCGGATATGGATGTGGTGGCAGATGCCGCAGATGGACACGAGGCCTTTATGCTGGTTGAAAACAACCCAATTGATATTCTTTTAATGGATATCAGCATGCCTCCTGGTGAGAACGGTTTATTGACTGCTAAACGCATCAAGGAAACCTTCCCGCAGGTTAAGGTGATTATTTTGACCATGTATGATGATCGTTCCTATGTGCAAGAGGCGATGAAGGCGAAGGCTGATGGATTTATTTTAAAGACAGCAAATGACGAGACCTTGACAAAAGCGATTCGAAGCGTTTATGCTGGCAAGCGATACTATGATGGCTACACGGAACAGGAGTTAGGCGAGATTACGTTAGAGAAAGAAGATCCTTTGTACGCCAGCTTGTCTAAGCGTGAGAAGGAGATTTTGCCACTGATCGCCCTAGGAAATAATAATAAGCAAATCGCCGAACGGTTATTCATTTCCGTAAAGACAGTAGAGGTCCATAAGGCAAATATTCGAAAAAAACTGAAATTGGAAAGTTACGCGAGTCTATTACAATACAGCTTAAAAAATCATTTGATTGATTTCTAAAAAAAAAGGAATTGTTTGGAGCCTGCGTAAGCTGATTTAGTTAGGAGAAGAGAAATGATCGGGATTATCTTTGTTTTACATGGTCGCAAAAACAAGCTTTCAGTTGCAAATTTTTCAGGGATTGAAGCAGCAACGAAACACCTTACGCTCCCTTATGAAATAGGGCTGCTGGAAGGTGAACATCAAACCTTAGAGATGGCTATTCAATCCTTATTATCGCGACAGGTAAGCGAGATTATTTTTCTGCCGGTGCTGCTTTTTCCAGCCACCCACGCAAATGAGGATTTACCGAAGCGTGCCCAAAAAGCGCTTAATAAGCAGGTGCCCTATCAAATCTTGCCTACTTTGGGAACAACGCATGCAGTTGAGAAATTCTTATTGCAGCAAGTGACCTCGGTGAAGGATTCAAGGGCAGAGGTACTTTTGATCGCACACGGCACACCCCATTATCAGGAACCGTTTAAGCAGCTAGCGCAAATCGCTAGTAAGCTTGAAAGGCAACTTGGACGAAGGGTCTATCCAGCTGATTATTATGGGGAGCATCCGTATCTGCCTATTTTGGAGAAGCACAGCGAACCTATGATTATTCAACGTTTATTTTTAACGGAGGGGTATCTGGCGAGAAAAATAAAAAATAATATTATTGAACACAGAGGTGCACAGGATATTCTGCTGCCTACTATGCAAGATAGCGCAGCATTAGTTTCAGCGATTCTTGAAAGACTAACGCCCTACATTTAATCGTGATTGAAAGTGGTCGCTTCAGTAAATTTCGGATTATTTTTAAGCTTCTGCCTCTGTAACATTAATTATTTGAAAAAGCAGGTGTGACTATTACTTAGGTCACATCTGCTTTTTTGACTATGAAAGAAGGTATAAAATTTTCACATGAATAAATCGCTTTACAGCAAGCATATCCATTTCCGGCTTCACGAACTAGCTTTTCTACGCAAGCTATGCATACAGTTACTGCTAAACTCCATTAAGCAGAACTAGCATATCGGCAATAAGCAAAAGCTGAGCGAGTTTGCGAAGCCTTCCTTAAATAATTAGGGGATTCCCTAATATAAAAAACACTTGATATCCTTTATTGTGATTATGTGAACAAATAGAAGCTGAGGTGGAGATAGTGAAAGAACGGTTAGTGGTAATTGGGAATGGAATGGCAGGCGTTCGTACAGTAGAAGAAATCTTGGAGCGCGATCCTGATCGGTATGAGATTACGATCATTGGAGGCGAGCAATATCCAAATTACAATCGAATTATGCTTTCGAATGTATTGCAGAAAAAAATGACAGTCGATGAAATCATTACAAACCCAACCGAATGGTATCTGGAAAATCAAATTATTCTGAAAAATGCAGATCCAGCGGTAGGTATAAACTCAGAAGTGAAAACGATCACAACTGAATCAGGGGAAGTTGTTGCCTATGACAAAATTATTTTCGCTACCGGTTCTCATCCCTTTATTCTGCCAATTCCTGGAGCAGATAAGGAAGGGGTGGCCGCTTTTCGAACAATCGACGATACGGCAGAAATGTTAGCTGCGGCAGCAAAATATTCAAAGGCGGTCGTTATTGGCGGCGGCTTGCTAGGTCTTGAAGCGGCAAAGGGATTGCAGGAGCAAGGGATGGATGTCACGGTTGTCCATCTGGCAAAATGGCTGATGGAAACACAATTAGATGAGAAGGCCGGAAAGTTATTGCAGGCAGAGCTTGAAGAGCAAGGCCTGAAATTCTTGATGGAGCATAGTACCGAAGAGATTTTAGGAAACGAGCGCGTGACAGGTATGCGTTTTTCAAACGGTACAGAAATCGAAACGGATTTGATCGTGATGTCGATCGGTATTCGTCCAGCGGTGGAGCTGGCCCGGGAAATTGGTTTAGAAGTGAATCGCGGGATCGTCGTTAATGATTACATGGAGACCAGCCTTCCGAATATCTACGGAGTCGGCGAGTGTGTCGAGCACAATGGTATTTGCTACGGACTTGTGGCACCGCTGTTCGAGCAAGGAAGAATATTGGCAGATCTGCTTACGGAGCAGCCAGAAGTTAAAGCTTATCAAGGTTCAAAGACCTTTACCTCATTAAAGGTTTCTGGTGCAGATCTTTATTCTGCCGGCAACATTTTAAATACTGAGGGTATGGACAGTATCGAAGCCTTTGACAGTGCCTCAAAAAAATATAAGAAAATTTTCTTGAAGGATGGGAAAATTCAGGGAATCGTGCTTTATGGCGACACAGATGACGGTAGTCGCTACTACAATATGATGAAAAAAGGTCAAGAAATCAACGAGCTGGATCTGCAGACGATTGCTGTGCTTCAAGCAATTGGTGAAGGAGCAGGCATGGGGACGGACGTTGTCGAATGGGAAGATGACGAAACAGTTTGCGGCTGTAATGGCGTTGATAAGGGCACGATTTTGCGTTCAATTCGTGAAAAGGGCTTGTCCAGTGTCGGAGAAGTTGGAAAGGTCACGAAAGCTGGTACCTCCTGTGGAAAGTGTAAGCCGCAGGTCCAAACCTTATTAGAATATGAACTGGGGGATGCCGTTACCACGGCAACGGGTATCTGTCCTTGTACAGATTTAAATCGTGATCAGGTCGTTACACAAATCTATGCTAAGCATCTGACAAGTACGCAAGCGGTCTTTGCTGAACTAGATTGGCGTAACGTTGAGGGCTGTTCTAAATGCCGTCCTGCGGTCAATTTCTATCTGAATGTCGCTTGGCCTGCGGAGCATGAAGATGAACGAGATTCACGAGTAGTCAATGAACGAATGCACGCCAATATTCAAAAGGACGGGACTTTCTCAGTTATCCCAAGAATGCGCGGCGGACAAACGACCCCGCAACAGCTAATTAAACTGGCTCAAGTAGCGGAGCGCTACAATGTTCCATTAGTAAAGGTAACGGGTTCGCAGCGTATCGGCTTATACGGAGTGACGAAACAGGATTTGCCTAAAATTTGGGAAGAGCTAGATATGGTCGCTGCCCAAGCTTATGGAAAAGTGTTCCGTTCGGTTAAGACCTGTGTCGGGCAAAGCTTCTGTCGCTTTGGCACCCAGAAGACGATGGAACTAGGAATTAAAATCGAAGAAAACTTTGAGTATATTGATACGCCACACAAATTCAAGGTAGGTGTTTCTGGCTGTCCGCGAAGCTGTGTGGAATCAGCAGTCAAGGACTTTGGAATCATCGGTGTTGAAAATGGCTTCCAAATCCTAATTGGAGGAAATGGCGGGACTGAGCTAGTAGAAGCGCAGCATTTAGTGACCGTTGAAACGGAAGAGGAAGTCATAGAACTATGTGGCGCAATGCTGCAATACTATCGAGAAACAGGAATTTATGGTGAACGAACAGCGCCGTGGGTGGAGCGAATGGGGGTTGAAAATGTTAAGGCTGTTTTGTTGGATGCTGAGAAACGTCAAACACTTTGGGACAGTCTTAATCAAGCGATTGCGGCTAAAGCCCGCCAGGATTCATGGGGACCAATTACCAAGGACGTGGATTTAAGAGAAAAAATGTATACCATTGAACGGCCAGAATTAGTGGGAGTAGGTGAATAAGTTGACAAAATTATTAGCAACAAAAAAAGCGAAGTTAATTCCGCGAATTGGCCGCTTGATTGATTTGCAGGGAGAAAGAATCGCTCTTTTTCAGCTTTCCGATGGACGAGTCTGTGCGATCGAAGATTACTGTCCGTTAACGCAGGGACCTGTGTTAGAAGGAATTGTATCGGGGGAATATTTGTACGAACCAATGCGTGAATATAAGATTTCATTGATTGATGGAAAGATTCAAGAGCCTGATGAGGGACAGCTAAGAGTTTTTCCAGTAGAAATCATTGATGATGACATTTATATAGAGGTTTAGTGATGATTTCATTTGTTGGGGCTGGTCCGGGTGATATTGAATTACTAACCCTTAAAGGAAAAAAGCGTCTGCAGGAGGCTGATGCGGTGATCTACGACCGCTTAGTCAATCCTTTGCTGCTGTTTTACTGCAAACCTGATTGTGTGTTTATTTATGTGGGGAAGACACCGTATCAGTCAAGTATGCAGCAAGAGACAATCAACCAATTATTGCTGGATACACAAAAAAATCACAGCAAAATTGTTCGTTTAAAAGGAGGAACGCCCGAAATATTTGGCCGTTTAACAGAAGAACTGGAAGTAGTTTCCGGTAATAATATCGCATTTGAAATAATCCCAGGCGTTTCATCTGCTGGTGGCTCAACAGCCTATAACGGTATTCCCCTAACTGAACGGGGGCAGGCAAGAGCAGTTACCTTTATGACTGCTCATTTAATGATGAATGAGGAAGTTCTCTTGCCTGAACATTCTGCTGAACAGACGCTTTGTATCTACATGGGAATCGAGGCATTGCCAAAGCTCATTTTACAGTTGGTAAACCAAGGTTTTTCTGCGAATACGAAGATTGCAGTCATTAGCTGAGGGACCTATGGAAGACAAAAGAAAGTGTGCGGGACATTTTCAACGATTGAAGGACTTATCGCAAAAGAAAGAGTTAAAAATCCGGCAATGATTTTAATTGGCGAAGTGGTTTCAAACGAATGCCGATTCAATTGGTTTGAACAGCTGCCAGCATTTGGCAAACGGTATCTGCTTGTTTCAACACGTTCGCCGACTATCGACGAACTGATTCACTACACAAGTATCGGAGCGGATATTTGGTGGCACCAGGTAGGAGAAATGCGCGACAAACGCTTTGATCCTATCAGTGAACGTTATTTATCAGAACAGCAATTCGAAGAGGTCACATTTATAGATTCGACTTCAGAAAAATTGTTCTGTTCTTTAAAAAAAGGAGAGTGAAAGGATGTCATTATCACCGAAGGATTTAGTAGATGAAGCGATTACGCGAGGTAAGGCCAAGGCGAATTACAGTCTGTTGACAATCGCTGTGTTAGGAACGATGGCGGGAATCTTTATTGGATTAGCTGGAGTTGCAATGATCCGTACGATGGGATCAATGCCAAAGGAATGGGGCACCTTAGTGAATTTGCTGGGAGCAGTTGTTTTTCCCTTTGGTCTCATTTGCTTATTATTAGTTGGCGGCGAATTGGTTACAGGAAATATGATGGCAGTCAGCATGGCCTTATATGCAAAGGAAATCACGCTGAAGCAATGGGTACGTAATATGTTTTTTGTTACAGTGTTTAATTTGGTTGGCGCTTTAGCAGTCGCTGTATTTTTTGGCTATTTTTCGAACACCTTGCAGGGAGATTTTGTCGGTCGGACGATTGCGGTGGCTCAAGGGCGTGTGGCAGATGGCCCGTTACAGGCATTTTTATCAGGAATTGCATGTAACATCTTAGTTTGCACAGGGGTCTATATGAATATGGCCTCTCGAGATTTTATTGGTAAAATATTCGGTACGTGGCTGCCTGTCGCAGGGTTTGTCATCGCAGGCTATCAGCATGTTGTGGCGAATATGTTTTTGGTAGCTGCTGGAGTGTTAGCAGGTGGAGTAACGATTGGCCAATTCATTGAAAATATGGTATTCGTCTGGACGGGAAATCTAGTTGGTGGCGGCGTTATTCTAGCTGGCATGTACTTCCTTGCCTTTAAAGTGGGGATGAAACAAAACACCGAAGGATTGGAAAGTACGAAGACTTCCTCTATAATAGTGGAGGAAAAATAATTGATTGAGGAATACGATGAGAAAATTAAAGGTTGGGACAAGAAAGAGTCCCTTAGCCATGAAGCAAACACAAATTGTGATAAATTTGTTAATGACACACTGTCCACAGCTGGAAATCGAAATTGTCGGACTTTCTACTAAAGGCGATCGACTGCAGCAGGCACCTTTGACTCAAATTGGAGGAAAAGGTGTCTTTGTTAAGGAAGTCGAATACCAGCTGCAACAAAAAAAGATCGATTTTGCCGTACATAGCTTAAAAGATATGCCCGCCAACCTTCCTGACGACCTCATTCTAGCAGCTACGCCTAAACGTGCACAGCCATGGGATTGTCTGATTTTGAAGAATGACGCTGTACTTGAAGCTGAAAAAGAGGTAACGATTGGTACAAGTAGTCTGCGAAGAGCAAAACAGTTAGCGATGAAGTATCCTAATATGCGATTTGTTCCAATCCGTGGGAAAATAGAAACCCGTTTGGAGAAGATGGTAAGCGAAAAGATGGACGGGACTGTTCTTGCTTGCGCTGGATTAGAACGAATGAACTATTTTGATCAATTATCTAGCTATAAGATATTGCCTCCAGAATTATGTGTCCCTGCAATTGGTCAGGGGATTTTAGGTGTTGAATGTCGAAAAGAAGATCGCGAGGTTTTTGATTTGTTAGTTCAAATAACGGATGAAAAAACATCTTCAGCGGCAACGGCAGAACGTTTCTTTTTACGTCAAATGAATGGCAATTGCGACCTTCCGATCGGGGCCTTCGCCGAGAAAAATGGGCAGGTATGGGATTTCTATGCTTTTTTGGCCGAGAATATGGATGCTACAGGCAGACAGCTTCACTTGTTAGGAGACGATCCGCTATCCTTAGCGGAACAGGCGGTCAAGGAGTTATTTTCTCAAAAAAACTATTGTTGATATGAAAGAAAGATTTCGTGGTCATTAGGATCACGGAGTCTTTTTTTTGCGATTTGTTAAGGTTGAGATGTAGATGTCGTTTTTAACCAAAAATAGAACAAGTTGGTTAGCCAAATCGTATGCCTGAGTTAGCTTTGGCAAAATTAGGAATACTTGAATTTCCCATTGGTAGGAAAAAAGTAAGTTTGTGAGGCCAGCATAGATTTTCCTATAATAAGCTTGTAAATAAATGAAAGTGGTGAAGAAAATGAAAAACATCTTGTTAATTTGCGGTTCAGGTGCTTCAAGTGGCTTTATGGCAGCGGCGATCAGAAAAGCAGCCAAAAAAAGAAAGGTTGAAGTAACAGTTAAGGCTGCCAGCGAATCGCAATTGGACGATCGGATTAATGAAATCGATTACTTGCTGATAGGACCACATTTGTCTTATATGCTAAATGATCTACAAGAGCAAACCAAAGACAAAAATGTCAAGGCGGCAGTAATTCCGCAAGCAGTTTATGGGACGCTGAATGGAGAGAAAGCGTTGGATTTGATTTTAAAAATGGAGGGTTAACTGATGGATAAAATTATGAATTTTATGACGAATTCCTTTGCTCCTAAAGTGAATAAAGTAGTAAAAAATCCTTGGATTTCCGCTATTCAGGATTCGATCATGGTGGCATTGCCGCTAGTTTTTGTCGGCTCATTAGTAACCGTGGTGTCACTATTAAAAAATATTTTCAGCGGTATGCCTGATTTTTCCATGATTAGCAATTTTTCATTTGGGATGTACGCATTAGTAGTAGCGTTTTTAATTCCTTATTACTTGATGGAGAAAAAAGGCTATGGTGGTCAGAAGCTCATTTCTGGTGCAGCTTCACTGGTATTATTCATGATGCTGCTTTTTCCAACAATGACAGCCGACGGTGAGGCGGTCTTCATTCTTTCTCGTTTCGGTGCTACAGGTATGTTTTTATCAATGATTACTGGACTATTTGTCGGTTTTGTCATGAATTTTGCTGTGAAGTATTCTTTCTTTGATGAAGATACACCGATTCCCGATTTTGTCGTAGGTTGGTTCAATAGTTTACTGCCAATCACCTTTATCTTACTGGTAGGCTGGCTGATCACATTCCAATTCAAAATTGATTTCTTTGATGTTGTCTTGCTAGTCTTCAGTCCATTGGCAAGCATTGTCCAATCGTATCCGGGCTTTGTGTTATCCGTTTTCATTCCTGTATTTCTATATACATTCGGGATTTCTGGCTGGGTAATGATGCCTGTGGTTTATCCGGTTTACATGTCAGGTTTGGCAGCGAATGCTGAAGCTGTGGCAAATGGTGGACAAGCAATCAACATCGCTACTCAAGAAACCTGTTACGCCTTTTCGTCGATGGGTGGGATCGGAACAACATTGGCTTTATCTGTGATGATGCTTTTGTTGAGTAAATCTGCGCAATTAAAAGCAATCGGTAAAGCAGTCATCATTCCTTCGATCTTTAACATCAATGAACCATTGGTATTTGGAGCACCGATCGCCTTTAATCCTTACTTGATGGTGCCAATGTGGATCAATAGTATTATTGTTCCAACGATTGCTTATGTAACAATGTCACTAGGATTAGTCAACATACCGTCTAGCACATTTCTGTTGTGGTATATGCCATATCCATTTACATCTTACTTGGCGACGCAGGATTGGCGAGCGATTGTTGTATGTGTGTTGATTTTTGCCATTACGTGGCTGATATTCCTGCCGTTCTTTAAGGCCTATGACAATTCATTGGTAAAACAAGAAGCTCAGGAGGCCATGGAGGAAGCAGAGGCAGAAGCCGTTCATTAAAAATAACTATAAGCTATTAGCAGGAGGTCGCATATGGAAGAGACAAAGCATTTAGAGGAGAATGATCAATTAAATCAATTATCGATGAACATTTTGGTTCATGCGGGAAACGCACGTGATCATCTCGTTCATTCTTTGGAAAGTTTAGAAGCAATGGATTTTACTACAGCAAAGCAAGAGGTTCAGGCCGCACGTAAAGAGGTAGTGATTGCTCACGGTTTGCAGACAGATACACTGCAATTAGAAGCCTCAGGTGAACAGATTCGTTATTCAACCTTGTTTTGCCACGCACAAGATACCTTAATGACAGCGCAAAGTGAAATCTTAATCGGTGAACATTTGGTTCGCTTGTTTGAAGCATTTAGTCAAAAATAAACAGTACAATTATTCAAGGAGGAATTTCATTGGAAAAATATCAAATACCAAAAGACTTTTTATGGGGCGGTGCCATCGCGGCTAATCAGGCAGAGGGCGCCTATAAAGTTGATGGAAAAGGCGTCAGTCTTGCGGACTTGCACAAGTATTATCCAGATAAAAGCAATGCTGAGATTGCAGAGGAACAGCATAAGGGGATGTCTTTGGCAGATGTGAAGGCTAACCTAGCGGATACGGAAGGTTATTATCCAAAACGTCATGGGATTGACTTTTATCATACCTATGAATCAGACTTGGAATTACTCAGCGAAATGGGCTTCAAGACCTTTCGTACATCCATTGACTGGACTCGAATTTTTCCGACTGGTGATGAAACGGAGCCCAATGAAGAGGGATTGGCCTACTATGATCGGTTGATTGATAAGATAATTGAACTGGGAATGGAGCCGATCATTACTATTTTACATTACGAGACACCTGTTGAAATTACGTTGAAATATGGCGGCTGGAACAATCGCAAAGTGATTGATTTATTTGTTAAATATGGAAAAGTAGTCTTAGAACGCTATCAAACAAAGGTAAAATATTGGATCGTGATTAATCAAGTCAATCTGATTCAGTTTGAGCCCTTTAACTCAACGGCGATTCCTTATGATACGGTAGATAATTATGAGGAAGCCAGCTTTCAAGCGGTTCATCATCAGTTTGTAGCAAGTGCTAAATTGGCAGCCTATGCCAAAACAATCAATCCTGATATGATGATTGGTACAATGATGGCTGATTGTACGGCGTATCCTTACTCCTGCGATCCTGACGATGTGAACTTGGCCTTGCGTCGAAATCGTATGCAATATTTCTATACTGATGTTCAATTCCAAGGAGCCTATCCACAATATGCCTTGAATTACTTTGCTGAAAATGACATCCACCTAGAAATTACTGATGAAGACAAACAATTGTTGAAGGATCATCCAATGGATTATTTGGCCCTGTCTTATTACTATTCGCAAATGGTCGACGCTTCAAAAAATACGATGAGCCCATCTTCTGTGACACCAAATCCGAACTTGAAGGCTAATCCGTGGGGTTGGGCGGTTGATCCGCAGGGGCTGTACAATTCATTATCTCAATACTGGGATCGTTATCACAAATCCATTATCATTGCGGAGAATGGTTTTGGCATGTATGACAAATTGGAGGATGGAAAGGTTCATGATGACTATCGTATTTCCTATCTATCTGAGCATATTGCCCAAATGAAACGCGCTATGTATGACGGCGCTGACGTGATCGCCTATTGCGCTTGGGGCCCGATTGATATTATCAGCTGTTCTTCTGCCCAGATGGAAAAACGCTATGGCTTCATTTATGTCGATCTGGATAATGAAGGAAAAGGCTCTGGTCAACGAATCAAAAAAGACAGCTTTGAATGGTACAAACAGGTGATTGCTTCAAACGGCGAGACATTATAATCAATTGAAAAGTTGATCTTTGTGATCAACTTTTCTTTGAATGGAGGTGTAAATGTGCTGACTAAAAAAGAAAAAGAGCTGATTGATTATTTAAATAAAAAGGCTCGTTGGGTAACCTCAGATGAACTAGCTGAATTTAGCAGTTGCACCACTCGTACGATTCGTAATCGTATTGCCAAGATCAATCAAAACAATCCAGCGCTTATTTTAACCAGTCATCGCGGCTACCAGTTGAATGGGGAAGTAGGTATCGAGTCAGGCGGCACCGAGGATCGCAAATCTCGGATCTTTTTGGAGCTGTTGAAGCATTCGTCGGAGGGAGTCGACTTTTATGAACTGGCGGAGAAGCTTTTCATCTCTGAATCTACGTTAAAAAATGATATCCAGCAATTAAAAAAAGAAATCACCAACGATGCGATTCAAATTGTTTTCGAACAAGATTATATTAAGCTGACGGGACCAGAACGGGCAAAGCGCCGTTATCTTATCTCACTCTTATACAATGAAAGTGACCTGCAGGAAAAGCTGAAGGTCAGTATTCAGCAAATGATTGGGTATATTTCGCTGGAAAAGCTGCAGCAGACGATTCAAAACGTGTTGACTGAAAACAATATCCAGATCAATCAATACTCGCTGAATAACATCGTACTCCACTTTGCTATCAGTATTGAACGTATTCGCCAAGGGCATAGCCTAAAGAAAAGCTTGAATGAAAATCCCGCACAAAGCAGTCCGGAATTCTTAATCGCAGAAGAAATCAGCAATCAATTGGCACAGCAATACGGTATTCATTTTTCCCATGCAGAATTAGAGCAATTGTCATTATTATTTATTGGCATGCAAAATGAAAACTTAGCAAAGGAAAAGAATCAGCAGCTCTCCAGCTTTGTTGATCCCAAAATCATCAGCGCCTTAAAGGACGTCTTAGCCGAGGTAGAGCGGACCTATTTAGTCGAATTGAACGATGAGGAATTTTTCAATAAATTAGCGATTCATCTACAAAGTCTGTATTATCGTTCTCACTACGAAACCTTTACTCGCAATAGCAGCTTGTTGGATTTAAAAACAGCCTATCCGTTGATTTATGATCTAGCCGTGTACATTTCTTCTTTAATTCAAGATCGCTTGGCTATCTGGTTCAATGATGACGAAATTTCATTCATTGCTTTACATATTGGGTCATTTCTTGAAACGCAAAAGCATTTTCGTAATCAGATTACCATTCAATTAGTAGTGAACGATTATCATGATATTGGCAGAAATCTAAGGAAAGAAATTGAAGAACGCCTCGGAGAAAATATCAACGTCATAGTGACAGAAAAATGGAAAGCTGCGAATGCTGATTATGATTTATTGCTAACGACAGATCGGGAAACAGCTTCTAAAAACGAAGGGGCCGTTTTTATCCATCCTTTTTTAACCGACAAAGATGTTAAAAAAATTGAAAAAAGAATTGACGCTTTAAAATCACAGCGGGAAAAAAGACGCATGTATCAAACCATCGAAAAATTCATTTTGCCAGAATTGTATTTCAATCAGTTTGATCCTGCTGGATTAACGCCGATGGAAATACGAAGTCAAATCAATCAACGAATGGTCAATGAACACTTTGTGGACGCTCATTTCTTAGAAAAGGTAGAAAAGCGTGAGCGGATGTCTCCAACCAGCTTTCCATCAGGAATCGCAGTCCCCCATTCTGTCGAGCTGGAAGCCAAAAGAAGCGGAGTGGCAATCATGACGCTGCAAGAACCATTGGTTTGGGCTGATCATACGATTAAGCTAATCGCTTATATTGCTATTAATAAAGAAGAAGCAAATGAATTCAATGATTTTTTTGAGAAATTTATTGAGATTGTTTCGGAACCGATCAATACCAAGCAGCTAAGTATGAGCGAAGATTATGAGGCGTTTATTTTACGTTTGAAGGCGATGGTGGAGGCCGATGAGTAAAAACTTTCTAGGTCGGTTGTTCTTAGTGATTTTTGGTACGATCTTGATGGGTCTTGGAATCGAAATGATCGTGGTGGCCAATCAAGGATTTGATTCTGTTAGTACGTTGATCTTAGGATTAATGCAACATACAGCGATTCCTTTTGGACGCTGGAGTCAATTGATAAGCTTCCTATTTTTATTGATGACTTTTTTGTATAATCGCAGGATTTTAGGAATCGGCAGTCTCATTAATACGTTCTTAGTTGGTGAGACCATCAATCAAACGGCAAATATTTTTCAATCCATCGATTTTTTTAAGAATAGTATGGGAAGTTCTGTTTTAGGCTTTTGTCTAATGGCACTTGGCACAGCGATCTATTTAAGTGGTGGTTTAGGTTCAGGTCCATTGGAGGGAATGATGTTTTGTGTCTGCGATTGTTTACAGGTTTCTCTGCAAAAGGGCAGAATCATACTAGATTTTATCATTGTCGTTAGTGGAATACTTTTAGGCAGTACCTTTGGCGTTGGCACAGCCTTTGCTATTTTTCTCTTAGGTCCTATGATCCAGTTTTGCTTATCTTTGTTAAAACGAGTTGCTGTAAGTAGCACAATGTTTCGCAGCAAAAAGCAATTATCAAAATAAAATAGGTCTTTTAAAGGATGTACAAAGTCTTGCGCATCCTTTTCGTAAGGGCGAGAAGAAGAGAACCGTTTAATAAAAAAAGCACTACGTCAATTAGTTGGTGATTCCAAAACTAATTGACGTAGTGCTTTTTTTATTCCTTTAAACTCAAGATGACTTTTCGAACTTTGGAAATCGTTTCTTGCGCATTTTTACTGTTATAGAACATCAAAATCACGTAAAGGGAATCGATGATGCTCAATTGAGCAATTCGGGAAGCCAATGCTTCAGAGCGGAATTCGATTTCCTCAGAGATGGAGATAAAGACGACATCGCCTAATTTGGCTAAAGGAGAATTGGCCTGGCTAGTAATAATAATGACTTTTGTTCCAGCTTTTTTGACAGCTTCGGCTATATGGATGGTTTCCTTTGATTTGCCTGAATGGGAAATAAACAGAGCACAATCTTCATCCGTAAGTAAAGAGGCCTCCATTAACTGAATATGGTAATCCGTACTATGCCCAACGGAAATAGGAGAACGTAAAAACTTATGGTAGGCATCGGTGGCTACGATTTCTGATCCGCCAACGCCAAAGAAATACAGCCGCCTGGATTCGGAGATCATTTTAACCGCCTTTTTTAAATCCTCTTCCTTTAGTAATTTTTTCGTGTCGGTCAAAGTAGTCATGTTTGAATCGAAAACTTTTTGGGCCATCGTTAATTCAGAATCGTCCTTTTGAACATTTTCGTGAATCGTCACAGCCGTTAAATCATTTTCTTGCTTCAATAAAGCCATTTTAAAATCCTTAAAGCCGTTAAAGCCTAAAGTTTTGGTGAATTGAAAGAAAGTAGAGTCAGCGATTCCCAGTTCAGCAGAAAGATCACTGATAGAGCTATGACTAACTTTGTTTGGATTTTCCAATATGTAATCGGCAATGGCTTGCTCTTTCGGACTAAAATGCTTATACATCGATTTAATTTGTAAGTGAATAGGGCTAGACATCAGCGTTCCTCCTTCATTCAGTAGTAGTTACTCATAAGATACTAGGAAATAAATAAAAAATCAACAAAAATATTTTTATTTTTTCTATTTACAAAAAAATATTTTTTTGTATAATGGAGACATAAGATTGAATGCGTTATCAGAAATCGGTTTACTTATCGTCATTCGATTTGTAGGATGCTTTGTTTTTTTAAAAAAGGAGATGAAAAGAATAGGAGAAGGTAGATAAGGTCTAGATAGAGCAGAGAAATTGCATCAAGAGTTGCAAAGCAAGTCTAAAAGGAGCTTTAAACATGGGAAAATACAAAATAGCGATCGTCAATTCAAGTAGTTTTGGAAAAATCTTCCATGAGCAGCTGGAGCGTTTGGAGAAGATCGGCGAGGTTCAGTCATTCACTGTTGATGGAGAGATCGGCGGACGTGAGCTGGCAGAATTATTAAAGGGATACAATATCATTATTGCTAGTGTCACCCCATTTTTCACACAGGAATTTTTTGATCATAAGGACGAACTCATTTTAATTACAAGACATGGAATCGGCTACAACAATATTGATATTGAAGCAGCACGTAAGCACGGGACACTTGTTTCAATTATTCCAGCTTTAGTAGAAAGAGACGCAGTTGCAGAAAACAATATTACGAATCTGTTAGCCCTCTTAAGAAAAACAGTTGAAGCAGATTTAAGCGTCAAAAACGATAGCTGGGAGGATCGAGCGAAGTTTGTCGGTCGGACACTGTTTAATAAAACCGTTGGAGTCATTGGCGTCGGAAATACCGGCAGCTGTGTCGTAGAAACCTTACGAAACGGATTTCGTTGCAATGTTTTAGCCTACGATCCGTATAAATCAGCACTGCATATTGAAAGCTATGGTGCAAAAAAAGTGGACCTGCCGCATTTACTAAAAGAGTCAGATATCATTTGCCTTTGCGCTAGTTTAAATGAAGAAAACTATCATTTGATCTCTACAGCTGAAATTGCACAAATGAAGGACAATGTGTATCTTTCCAATAGCGCTCGGGGAGCATTATTAGACGAAGAAGCAATTGTCAGCGCTTTAAAATCTGGAAAAATCGCTGGTTTAGCGACAGATGTTTTAGAAGAAGAGCCAGGACGTAAGGATCATCCGTATCTTGCCTTTCGCAATGTGGTTATGACGCCGCACACTTCCGCTTATACGATGGAATGCTTGCAAGAAATGGGAGCGAAATGTCTGCGAGATGTTGAAGATGTCGTTGCTGGGAAGGTCCCTGAGCGTTCAGTTCAAGCTCAAAGCAATGTTTTAAGTTAGAAAGGAGCGGAAAATGCTAACTGATTTGAAGGTTAAAGTAGGCCCGCAGTTTTATCGGTACCATGTGGGAGCGATTGATTTTGTTCCCGATTTGTTACAAGAATTTTCAGCGAAAAATGTTTTAATCGTTCATGGACAGATTTCCTTTGAAAAGGCCGAACCTTTCTTGAAATTTTTAAATGAACGAACGTATAACTTCCATTTTCTACAGTACACTGGCGAGTGCAGCTACTATGGAGCAGAACGAATTGCCAAAGTAGTAAAAGAGCAGGAAATTGATTTTATCATTGGTGTCGGCGGCGGAAAGTTGACGGATCTAGTCGGCTATGCCTCTCATACCTTAAACGTTCAGTACGGTGTGATTCCGACGCTTGCAAGTAATTGCGCGCCGTGGACACCACTTTCAGTGATGTATAAGGAAAGCGGTGAATCAGAAGGGAAAAGCGAACATTTTCTACGACAGGCGGCCTTTTTTATCACTGATCCTAAATTAATCATTGATGCGCCCGTTAACTATTTTGTCGCAGGCTTGGCTGACACAATCGCGAAATGGTATGAGTCAGATGTTATCTTACAACAAGAGCATTTAAAAAATGAACCCTTTTTACAAATTGCCGGCTATACATCGGAATTATGTAAAAAAGCCATTTTAGATCATTCTGCAAAGGCAATCAAGGATATGGAGGCGGGCGAAGTATCAGAAGAATTCATTCATTTATCTGAAATTGTCTTCGCCGTTGCCGGTTTGGTCGGCGGGTTAGGTGACAAATACGCGAGAAATGCCATCGCTCATGCCATGCATGACGGGATGAGCAAGTATATTCCTGAAAGTCATGAGTTTCTGCACGGAGAAAAAGTCGCTTATGGAATTTTTTATCAGCTGGCTGTTGAGAAAAAGTGGGAGCAAATTGATGATTTATTACCATTTTATCAAGAGCTTTCTCTACCAACATCCTTGAAGCAAATGCAGCTTTTCCCCGAAGAGGATAGTGTTCTAGATCAAATCGTAGAATTCATTGATTCGAAGGAAAAGGTTCATCTACTGCCAATACCAATTACAGTGGATTTATTGAAGGATTCGATTTTTGAATTGGAAGCATATATTAATGAACGGTAAAAAAGCTGTTGGCTTATCCAGACGGTAGAGCTGGATAGTCGATTAGTTGGATACGATACAGATAAGAATATTAAGTATTTTTGTGAAAAACAGGAAGAATACTCGATAGAATAAGGAGGAACTTATGGATACTTTAAGTGTTATGCAGAGTCTATTGATTGCGTTATGGGTCGCTGCGGTTATGTCCAGATGGCTTGGAGGAGGAGCAACACTGACCTTGCGCTTCTCGCCTTTGATGACAGGATTAGTTGTTGGAATTGTTATGGGCGATGTTGCTCAAGCGATGATCGTTACTGCTGCCCTGCAAATGATTTATATGGGGGTTTTCTCACCAGGTGGATCAATGCCTGCTGAACCATCGATCGCTGCAGCTATTGCTGTTCCAGTCGCATTATTAGGTAATTTGAAACCAGAAGCGGCCATCGCGGTTGCTGTGCCAGTTGGATTATTAGGAAGCTATTTGTATCAATTCCGTTTCTTTATCAATACATTCTTAGGAAAATATACTGATAAAGCAGTGGAAGATTTGAATGCGAATGCGATTAAACGTTCAATTATTTTATACCCGACAATTGCATCATTTGTCTTGTTCGTACCGCTAGTATTTATCGCTCTTTATTTAGGAGCACCAGTCATTGCAGATGTCATCAATGCCTTAGAAGGAACCGTGGTCATTCACATCCTTGAAGTAGTGGGTGGCGGATTAGCCGCGATTGGTATTGCGACGACGGTTTATGTTATCGGTCGTAAAGACTACATGGTCTTTTTCTTCCTTGCTTATTTCATGAGTGTAGTATTGAAATCTCTAGAAATCACAATGGTGACTTACGCGATTTTTGGGATCTTGATTGCGTTGATCTTTGTACAGTCGCAAAAGGGAAGAGGCGCAGCACCAGCAGCTGAATCTGCAGCGCCAAGCTCTGGAGCTACCTTTGATGATGACGATGATTATGATGACGGATTTTAATGAAGAGAAATAGGAGGGAAAACACATGGCGGAAGTAACAAATAAAAGTCTAGCACCTGAAGAAATTACCAGTAAAGATGTCACAAAAGCGTATCTAAGATGGCACTTTGCCAATGAAATACCTCATTCCTTTGAACGTTATTTGGCACCGTCCTTACTTTATGCGATGATGCCGATCTTGAAGAAATTATATAAAGACGATGATGCCTTAAAAGCAGCCTATAAGCGCCAGCTGTTATTTTTCAACACACAATTGAGCTGGGGCGGCGGTGTTATCACTGGTTTGATGTCATCGATGGAGCAACAACGAGCGCAAGAAGAATATGAGAAAAAAGAAATTCTGATGCAAGATGATTTAATGTATAACACAAAAGCAGGTTTGATGGGCGCACTCGCTGGAATCGGTGATGCGATTGACTCAGGAACGGTTCAATATATTTTTATTGCCATCGCTGTTCCTTGGGCGCAACAGGGAAGTGCTTTAGGTGCGTTGTTCCCATTTGTATTCTTTGCGATTTACCAAGCTGCGTTGGGTGTGTTCTTTGCGAGACAATCATTCACGATGGGACGTAACGCTACTGGATTAATGCAAAGTACCGGTGTTCAAACAGCTATTGAAGCACTTTCCGTATTAGGGCTGTTCATGATGGGGATTTTAGCTGGTAACTATGTAAAAGTGGAGTCGACACTAAAATTTGCGATCTCAGGAAGGAAGTTCGTTATTCAAGAAATTCTCGATCAGATTGTTCCAGGCATCTTACCTTTAGCGGTAGTGATGGGTGTCTATTGGTTCTACACGAAGAAAGGGCTAAAAGTAACACAAGCGTTGCTCTGGTTGACCTTGATTTTGATCATTTTAGCCGGAGTCGGAATCTTATAATTTTGAAAAGGAAGTGTGTGAAATGGGCGTAATTAATTTAGCTCGAGTAGATGAGCGTTTAATCCATGGACAAGTAATGATGACCTTATCACAAAAAAGCGGAGTAAATTCAATTTTTGTGGTTGATGAAGTAGTAGCAAAAGATAAATTCATGCGTGATCTATATAAAAATGCTGGAAGTCGAACCGGACAAAAGACGATCGTGATCACACCAGAAAAAGCGAAGTTTTATTGGGATGAATTCAATTTTAAAGAATACAACTGTATTTTGATCACGAAAACAGTCAGTGTTATCTATGACTTAGTTAAACACGGTGTGCCGATGAAGGAATTGAATATCGGAGGGATCGCTCAAAAAGATCCCGATAAAGATATCTTAGTGACAAAATCTGTTTACTTGAACAAAGAAGACGCGGAACGGTTAAAGGATATGCATGAGAATTATGGTGTTGAAGATATTTATTTTCAAGCCACACCATCGGCACCAAAATCTAGTTTAAAAGATGTATTAAAGCAATTTAATCTATAAAAACACAGGAGGAAGATCAGATGGAGCAATCAGAGGTATTCAAAGATTGGTTATTTCGTTACCAATATGTTTATCGGCTGCGTCGAACAGAAAAAAGTAAGAAACGATTTCTGGCAGCCTTGGTGACGGATATCGCAAAAATACGTGAAGACGTTCGTGTCATTGAATATGATCAGCAAAAGAAATATGCTTCGCGAAATGTCTATGTAGGCAATATCAAGCAGGCAGATCGTGTGATTTGCACCTTCTATGATACTCCTCCTGAAAGTATCGGTTCCTATCAGCTGTTTGATAGGAAGGATCAGGCGAAAAAGACAATGATGTTTATTTTGACTAGCACGCTTATTGCGATTCTTCTAGGAGTTATAGGAACGATCATTTATATGCGGTTTTCACCAAACTCGTTTCAATTCAATTCGGTCAGTACCCTTGTGATTATGGTGATTTATGCAGGCTATTTCGCTTTGCTGGGAAAAATTACCAAGGGCTTATCGAACCGGAAAACGTTAGTCCGTAATACGTCGTCATTATTAGCGATGCTGAAAATGATCGCAGAAAACAAACAAAAGAACGTTGCGTATGCTTTTTTAGACGAAGGCAGCTATGGCAATAAGGGTCTAGAGGAACTGCAAAGACAGGTCAATGGGCACTGCGAAATTTTTTACCTAGACAGCGTTGGTGCTTCGGCTCCGTTGCATTTGGTAGGCAAGTCGCCGCATAACGGAAAAATTGATGACTACGTCGACTATCAAGAATCAGAACAAAAAGTAAGTTATCTTTTTAGTGCTAGAAAAGATCAAACGAACGCAGCCTATTACTTAAATCAGACCGATCTAAAAGAGAAACATTTAAACATGGAAAATATTGTCGCTGTAACGAATTTGTTTCAGTGAGAGAAATGGAGGGGCTTATGTTAGGAATTGTCATTGCCACACATGGAAAACTAAGTGATGGCTTGAAAGACGCCGCGGAAGTGATCGTGGGAACAACGAATAATATCGCCACAGTCAATCTAAACCCCGGAGATGATGTTCAAGAATTAGGAACAACGATTGAATCAGCTATCAAAGAGGTTAATCAGGCTACTGGCGTTATCGTATTAACAGACCTAGTAAGTGCTAGTCCGTACAATCAATCGGTTTTAATTACGAATGGGTTGGAGCCGGAGCTGCAGGAAAAGGTATATGTAGTCGGCGGTGTTAATTTACCCATGCTGCTAGAAGCGATCAATCATCAAATTCTAAGTACACCAGTTGAAGAAGCCGTGCCAGCGATATTAACGCAAGGAACAGATAGCTTAGCTGTTTGGCATACATCAGATATTGAAGAGGAAGATGAAGAGGACGGATTTTAGTTTGTGAAGTCAAAGTACAAATAGAAGCAGGATAGGAGACTAAGATTAATGAAGTGGGGCTTTAGATGGTATGGAGAAAAAGGCGACTCCATTCCTTTAAATCATGTAAGACAAATTCCCGGTATCAATGGAGTAGTCGGTACATTACTGAATAAAATGCCAGGTGATGTTTGGGAAGTTTCCGAGATACGCGCTTTAAAAGAATCAATTGAAAAAGAAGAGTTAGAATTATTAGGAATTGAAAGTGTTGCGATCCATGATGCGATCAAAGCAGGAACCGCTGAACGCGATCATTACATCGATAACTATATTCAAACAATTAGAAATCTTTCTGAATGTGGCGTTCATTTGATTTGCTACAGCTTCAAACCGATTTTTGGCTGGGCAAAAACAACATTGAATTACGAGAATGAAGATGGCAGCTTAGCATTATTGTACGATCAAGCAGTGGTAGATAATATGGAACCAGGAGATATGTACAAATTAATCAGCAGTCAGTCCAAAGGTTTTCAGCTATCTGGTTGGGAAGAAGAACGCCTGAACAAGTTCAATTCTCTAGTTGAAATGTACGAAGGTGTGACAGAAGAAATTTTATTTGATAACTTGAAATATTTCTTGGAGAGAATTATCCCAGTTTGTGAAGAGGCCGATGTTAAAATGGGGATTCATCCGGATGATCCGCCTTGGGAGATTTTTGGCTTCCCTCGGATCACAAAAAATCTGGCTGATTTGCAACGTATTATCAGCATGGTTGATTCTCCTTACAATGGTATTACGTTGTGCACCGGAGCGCTTGGTGCTGATCCGAATAATGATATGGTAGAAATCGTTCATGCAATTGGAGATCGCATCAATTTTGTTCACTTCCGCAATGTGGAATTTTTAGGCTATCGCAAGTTTAAAGAAACTGCTCATTTATCAACAGAGGGGTCTCTTGATATGTATGCGATTATGGAAGCTTTAGTCGAAGTTGGTTTTGACGGTGTCATTCGTCCAGATCATGGCCGGACACTTTGGGGTGAAGTAGCAAGACCAGGATATGGCCTATACGATCGAGCGATGGGCATTACCTATATGCAAGGACTGCACGAAGCCATTACCAAACATAAAGACTAGAAATCCCATAGAAAGTGAGAAAAAATAATGCCTGCAAATATGGAGCATAAGATCTATGAGCAATTAAAGCAAACAAAGCTTTTACCACTATATACAGCAACAGATTTGAGCTACTTAGCTAAAGTAGAAGAGATTCTATTGGAAAATAATGTCCCGTTGATTGAAGTGACTTTCCGAAGTGATCTAGCAGGAGAAGCAATCAAACGCTTAGCCAAATCTGGTAAGCTGATGGTTGGCGCAGGGACTGTCCGAACACTAACGGAGGCTAAGATCGCGATTGAAAACGGCGCACAGTTTGTCGTGTCTCCAGCAGTTGTTCCTGAGGTCATTGAGTATTGTTTGGAGCAAAAGATTCCTGTATTTCCAGGAACTGCAACACCTAGAGATATCCAAACAGCAACTGAATATGGGATCAACGTTGTAAAGTTTTTCCCGGCAGACATTTATGGAGGCTTAAAGGCGATAAATGCTTTAAGCGGTCCTTTTTACGATGTGAAATTCTTGCCAACCGGTGGGATTAACGCAGAAAACTTTGTCGAATATTTAGAAAATCCACATGTAATCGGAGTAGGCGGCTCATTCATTCTTTCCGAGAAGGTCATTATGGAAGATAATGGAGAGAAGATGAAGGATATTCTCAAAGCATTGGTACAACAAATAAATTAGTAGAAAAAGCATTCATGAGGCCGGCTTTTTGCCTCATGAATGCTTTCAGTTTAGATAGAATCATCACAGAAGAGGCTCTTCATAAATACGACACATTTTTTTCTTATTTTTATTTAAAAAGCTCATAGGTTTTTCAAATATGTAGCGTAAGATGAACTTAACCCTAAAAATAATTCTTTTTCCCCTGTGAAAGCAGGAACCCCCAGAAATAAAGCTGATGCATGTGCATCAGCTTTATTTTGTGTATGCCCAAGCATTTGCCAGCTGCGACATAAGCTCATCAATCGAGTATTTTTTCATGTAGTGTTCTTTATCGGGACCATCGTTAGGATCATAAACAATAATCTGATCGCTTTGTAAGTCCTTTTTAATCACCATAATGTGGCCAACATCGGTAAACTCACCGGGATTAACGGAAACTACGATTGGCTGATTTTGATTCAAATGCTCCTGAATTTTTGCCTGATCTTTGCCGAGGTCTTCAACAGTCAATCCGTAGTTTTGAGCAAAGGCAGGAAAAATCGACCAGGCGGTTCCTTGCCCTGCTTGGTAATACTGGTTGCCGCTCCATTGTAAAATTTCAGTTGGATAGACGGTTCGGTGCTCCCAATAAGAAAGAATCATTGCTAAAGAAGTAATCGCACAACCGTTAGTGGCTAAATCATTTTGCGCAGAGCCGCTGCCATAGGATTTGTCGGCCCAACGAGAATCAGTTTGTATTAGTAAAGGAAAATTTTGTCCATGCTCCTGTAGGTATTGATTCGCATTAGCGGAAAAATCCTGTTGACTATTAACATTATTATTAAAGTGGAAAACTCGAGAAGAGAGGATTACCAGACTAGAAATCACTAAAAAGCTTCCCAGTAAAATCGAAAAAGGACGAATTTTTCGTCGCATAAAAAACACCTCCACTCTTTTATTAAAACGAAAAAAGGGTGAGGTGTCATCGGTCAAAAGTTGTAAGTTATTCGAATTCTTCCAGCTCTAAGCTAAGTTCTTCCCAACTTGAAAGCTGTTCTTCCTGCTCAGCCTTTTTTGCTTCCAAGTCATTTGTCAATTCTAATAGCTGAACGTGATCATTCAAAATATCCGGCTGACTCATTTGGATCTCAAGTTCGGCGATCTCTTCATCCAAAGTGGAAAGTGTTTCTTCGATTGCTTCAATCTTTCGACGTAAGCTGCGAATCAGCTTTTGTTGTTCCTTATCTTGGTAAAACTTCTTTTTAGGCGCTTCGACAGGTGCTGCTTCTTTTGCCTGTAATTCAGCGATTTCTTCTTCTTCTTTTTTCTTTTCTAAATAGTAATCGTAATCACCAAGATATAACTTGCTGCCATCAGGAGACAACTCGATCACTTTGTTGGCGATACGATTAATAAAGTAGCGGTCATGGGAGACGAATAGCAGCGTTCCTTGATAATCGATCAAGGCATTTTCCAATACTTCTTTGTTATCAATATCTAGGTGGTTCGTCGGTTCATCGAGAATCAAAAAATTCTCCTTATTCATAGAAAGCTTCGCTAATGCGACACGAGCCTTTTCACCACCGCTAAGCAGTGGGATCGTTTTTTCAACATCTTCGCCGCTAAAAAGAAAACCGCCTAATACATTGCGAATGTCTTTTTCTGAAGTCGTCGGGTGTTCGTCCCATAATTCAGCTAAAATCGTCTTATTGCCGTGCAGATCAGCTTGTCCTTGATCGTAATAGCCGACTGTGACATTGGTTCCAAAATGCGGGGTGCCTTTGATGAAGGGGATTTGACCGATCAACGATTTTAATAATGTAGACTTTCCAATCCCGTTTGGTCCGACAAGGGCGATCGCATCTTCACGACGAATATCCAGATCAATGGGTTCAGAAAGTGTTTCCTCATAGCCGATAGCAGCTTCTTCGACTTGTAAGACGACGTTTCCTGAAACCTTATCGATATCAAACATGAATTTCGCGGATTTTTCTTTGCCGTCTGGTCGATCTAGGCGATCCATTTTTTCTAATGTTTTCCGGCGGCTTTGTGCGCGTTTGGTAGTGGAGGCACGAACCAAATTACGTGCAACGAAATCTTCTAATTTTTCGATTTCAACCTGCTGTTTTTCATAGGCCTTCCAGTCGCTGGCAAGCTGAGCGGCTTTTAAAACAAGATAACGGGAATAATTTCCAGTGTAATGACGGATTTTATGACGAGAAATTTCATAAATCTCATTGACGACGCGATCTAAGAAATAACGGTCATGGGAAACAATCAAGAGAGCACCAGAGTAGCCTTGAAGGTAATCCTCCAACCAAGCCAATGTCTCAATATCTAAATGATTTGTCGGTTCATCCAAAATCAAAATATCAGGTTTGACTAATAGCATTCGTGCTAAGGCAAGACGGGTTTTTTGACCACCGGATAAGGTGCTAATTTCTTTATCATAAAAGCTCTCATCGAATTTAAATCCATGCAAAACACTACGAATCTCATTTTCATAGCCATAGCCATTCTGTTCATTAAAGTCATGCTGCAGCTGATCGTATTCCTTCAGAAGAGACGCATAACGACTATCGCTTTCAGGTGTTTCGCCAATCGCCACTTCAACATCTCGCATCCGAGCTTCCATTTGGCGTACCTTATCAAAAGCCTTTAACATTTCATTCCAAATGGTCTCAGTTGAATCTAAGCCAGTATCTTGAGCGAGGTAGCCTAGGGTTGCTTGCTTATTTTTAATCACTTGCCCCGCATCTGGCGCTTCGATATTGGCGATTATTTTTAATAATGTCGATTTGCCCGCACCATTTCGTCCAACTAAACCGATTCTTGCTTTACTAGCAACTTCAAGATGAATATTTTCAAATAAAGTGTCGGCACCAAAATAGCGAGCAATTTGATTTGCTTGTAATAAAATCATTGGATAATCTTCCTTAAATTTATTTTTCCGAATGGATTTAGTCTACCATATTTTTGAAGTCGTTGCGATTGGAAGCGACCATTTCAATAAATCGTGATTTTTTCACAAAATTTCGAGCAAGTGCGTTGCAATTTCACAGAGATTCTTGCTATTATAGTTCAGTAGTCAACATTTACGAAATTTTTTTATAAAGGAGAGTTATTGTGAAAGAACATTCAATTCCAAAAGCGACTGTTAAACGATTGCCGTTGTATTATCGGTATTTGCGTATTTTAAATAATGCTGGAAAAACCAAAGTATCATCTACAGAACTAAGTGAGGCGATCCAGGTCGATAGTGCAACGATTCGCCGTGACTTTTCTTATTTCGGAGAACTTGGCAAACGCGGATATGGATACGACGTTGAAGACTTGATGCATTTCTTCGGGAAAATCTTGAATGATGACCAACTGACCAACGTAGCATTGGTTGGGGTCGGTAATTTAGGAAGCGCCTTGTTGAAATTCAAATTCCATCAAAGCAATAGTATCCGTGTCAGCTGTGCCTTTGATGTCAAAGAAGACATTGTAGGCCGTATCGTGGATGGAATCCCCGTTTATCCATTAGACAATATGGTGGAGCAAATCAAATTGCAGCAAATCGAGATCGCAATCTTGACTTTGCCGGCACAACAAGCGCAACAAGTGGTTGATCAATTGGCTGATGCAGGAATCAAGGGAATCTTGAACTTTACTGCTGCTCGTCTAACTGCGCCGGATGATGTCATCATTCAAAGCGTAGACTTGACCAACGAATTACAAACCTTAATCTATTTCTTGCATCATAATAATGACAGCAAGTAAAAAAGACTGAGCACATGCCCAGTCTCCGACTATAGATACAGTCCGATTGACGGATGATATCTATAGTCTTTTTTACGTTTATAGAAAAATTGTTTATAGCTCGTCGAACAACGCTTGATAATCGATTTGTTCTTCCTGTTTGGGCAACTGCTGCAATAGATTTTCCAGTGTATGAAAATCAATAAAACGAGCTTGCCGCCCAACTTCTTTGCCCTCGTGATAGACTAAGACCGCTGGTACTGTCAAAACTTCAAAGAAGCCCGCTAACTCAGGCTCGTGCATAATATCCAAATGATAGAATGGAACATCATAGCTTTCGGCAAGATTTCTTGCTTTCGGTTCATCCACATGACAAATACTGCACGTTTCTGAAGAAATAAATACGATATTATTGGTGTTGTTCGTGATGGCTTGTTTGACGTTCTTCAATGTCTCCAATGAAATTCCCCCATTCCGTTATTAAAAAAACTCTATTTACCAAATATATGGAATCAATCGATATTGGGTCTTTTTTGTGTACTCCGAGTAGCCAGGTAGTTCATTGATCAGTAAAGCTTCTTCGTTTCTAATCCGCAAAACTAAACCCACTGGGAACAGCAGCATAGGAATTACAGCAACTACTGAACCTAAAACAATAGGCATCGATAAAAATAAAAGTAAGGAGGCAGTGTACATAGGATGGCGAATTACTGCATACAACCCTGTATCTATAACTGCTTGATTTGCCTCAACTTTAACAACACGTGCAGCGTAGGAATTCTGGATCATCACCAGTGCATACATAGCATAGCCTAAAATCATAATGAAAAGACCAATCAATGAAACATTTACTGAAAGCTGTGTCCATTCAAAACGTCGATCCAACCCAGCAAGGCTGAAGGAAAGAATAAACGAAAGTCCTATGAATCCCACATATCTTTTTTGAGAATTTTCTACTTCTTTCCCGTTGAGTCGTTTTTCCAACAAAGTGGGGTTTTTTCTATAAAGAAAACCGCCCATTGAAATCATCAAAATCGCTAAAGTCAGAAGAAAAATCCATGCATTCCAATAATAATAGGTTCCTGCAGTGCCGAATAATAGCAATCCTAAGAGTATAAAACCACAAAACATTTTTATACTTCCATACAAAAGTAGCTTTTCCTTCTTCATCGGCCATTCCCCACGATCTGAATTAGATTTCTTACTTTGATTATCTAATGCGTAAATTTGAGTGTCAACCATGTAACAGAAGATATAGAACAAGCAGTTAGCGTAAGGATAGTCAGTATTGGTCAAAATGTCAATTTTATTGTCTGGAAGAAATAGTTGTTTGATTGAATAAAAAGCGTTATACTCTCTTATGTACTGCGGGTGTAGTTTAGTGGTAAAACAGAAGCTTCCCAAGCTTCCGTCGCGGGTTCGATTCCCGTCACCCGCTTAGCCTTGCAAAGCTTGATTTACCGCCATTTTTGAGGGATGGCGGTATTTTTTTGTCTCTGGCCATTTCACTAGATTTCACTAAATTTGACACGAATCTAAAGAGAAATCTAAAGAACTTTTTTGCTCGATTATCATCGCTCAGCGTTGGTATGACGGGGTTTTTCAGAAAGCTTGAAAACTGAATCTAAAGAGTTTTTCTGTTTTACCTATTTCATGATGTTTGCCAGCAGGTTTACGGCGGCTGTTTTCTTCTCCTCGTACACGCCCGCATAAGTATCGAGGGTCATACCAACAGTTGAATGCCCTAGCAAATCAGACACGGTCTTGAAGTCCACGCCTTCACTGATGAGCATCGTGGCGTAAGTGTGTCGGAGAGCATGCGGGCTGAGTATCGGCAAGCCACGACGTTTACATATCCGATGCATCCACAGGCGTGGATGAGAGAGCTGGATGGGCTCATTGTCGATTGTCGTGAATAGCAATTGCTTGGCATCCATGGTATTGATCCCAATTTGCAGCCATTCCGCGCGCTGCATCCGTCTCCATTTTTTAAGTATGGCTACGGTGGCATCATCAAGCGGGATCATTCGGCGAGACTTCTTAGTTTTAGGCTCTTCAAGATAAAGCCGCCTATTTTCCCCTCTAGTGAGGGTCTGCCGTACCGTGAGGGTCTTGCCCTCAAGATCGATAGCGTCCCACTGTAGCCCCAAGAGTTCGCCTTGACGGCATCCAGTGAAGGCTGCCAAGTGGAAGAAGGTAAAAATTTTCGTCGACTCATTCTTTTCTGCATCGCCTAGGAAGCATTTAAGCTGATCTTTCGTGAAGAAGTGTATTGACTTCTCTGATAGATCGGCTTTTTTCTTTGGTACGGTGATCAGTTTGACAGGGTTCGTCTTTGCTAGGCGCTGTCGGATCGCAAACTCGAAGAGCCGCGATATGTTGGAAATGTATTCTTTGTAATGCTTGTTTTCCTTCTCAAAACACATGTAGTTGGCAAACCTTTGCACATCAGCAGGCTTGATCTTGTCCATCTCAGCCTCTCCAAACTCAGGCAGGATATAATTATCGAATTTCTGCTTGAGTTTCACTAGAGAAGATTCCTTGACCGTTAGCTGATATGTTTGCAGCCATAACTCATACACCGCTTCAAAGTTTGTCGCCTTGCTACGAGCGATCCCGTTTTTTTCAATTTCCATCGCTTTACGATCGATGAATAGCTTTGCTTCCTTCCGCGATTTAAACCCACGCTTCTCAATATTGACTTGTTTATTTGTCAGTGGATCAATGCCGAGATAGGCTTTGACAGCCCAGTATTTGCCTTTTTTGGTCTTGTATTCTTTATACGTTGCCATTGTGTTTTCCTCCCAGTACCTAACGTGGGGCGATGGGTATGTATGAGGAAATTGTAATTTAATATTTTGATTCTCTTGGGTAAAAAATGCTGCCCTTGCCTAATGGACTGGTCTCTTCTTTCGTGTTTTCTGGCGGGCGTGGCGTGCTCGATGCCCTTTCTTTGGCTAACAAGGCGCTCCCTAATGCGATGATTTCCTCTTTCGTGCTTTTTGAAAGATTTAAATCGTCCTTACTTTTTTCTTGTCCCCGTTGCCACCAAACATTACCATCAATAAAAACCTTGGTATCTTGTTCAATTTTGCTTGGTTTATCAGGATAGTTTTCTTTCAAAGCTTCAATTTTTTGACGTGTCTCTTCTAGTATCGTGTTTATTTCATCTCTCAATTTAGGGTCAACAGCGCCCTCATACTCGCCGAAAAACAACGTTGCGCCTTTTTCAGCAAGTGTTTCCAAGTCAGACCGTTCATCATTTGAAATGAGCTGAGGGTTCTCGTTGAGCGCCCTTTTTAGGGGCATACCCGCAACTAAAGGAGTATCAAAATCCTCGTAATTTTCCGGATTTTTAGGAATCCCATCAGAAATCATTTTAATAAGATTTTGGTTTGTGGGCACTTCCTTTTTGTACCTGTCCAGCAGCCCCTCGATCAAGTAGGTTTCAAAGTCCGACCGATTGTCTAGGTTGCGCAATTTTTGAGATTCGATGACCTGAGGATTTTTCAAGTAGCGAGATATTTCTTGCTCCAAAATCAAATCCAAAGAATCGTTATTGAAGTATTCTAACGCCTGCCGAGTTTCATCGCGAAATTTTTCTTTATTTGAAAGTTTTTTATAAAAAATATCCTTAGCAACATCAACGGCAATATCCATAGATATTTCGCCATCGGTTGGTCTTAATAAATAAGCTACGGTAGTGTTACCTAATTCAGCTATGGTTTTTAGTCTTTTTGAACTAGGAATACTTGTTCCTTTTTCCCACCTTGAAACTATACTGTCACTAGCTGGAGCTTTTTTATCGACAAGCGCTCCAAATTCAGCCATAGTCATTCCAAGGCTCTGGCGGATCATTTTTATTCTATTTCCAACTTCTTTTTTATTCCTTTCCATAATTAATTTCAACCTCCTATACTAACAGTATAAAGTAGAGGGGGGAAAAAATACAGAAAAAACTTTCGCAAACCGACGATTTTCTTTTGGCTTTCGTAAACTTACGTGCTATTATTTGTTCGAAAGGAGGAAAGCCAAAAAATGAACAAAATACTAGGCTATAGAAAAATGGCAAACATCACCCAGTTTGAAATGGCAAAAAAGTTAGGAATCTCAGAAGCGACGTATCGAAGAAAGGAAAAAGGCGAGAGCGAGTTTACACAATCTCAGATGGAGTTGTTTACTGTTGTTTTGAGTGATGCAATTCCTTCAATAAAAATTTCCGATATTTTTTTTAATCACGACCCGACGTAAACCGACGCTAATCTATTTGTCAGAACGGAAGGAGAGAAATATATGTTAGTGCTAAAACAAAAAAACGGCTATGCCGTACCGATCGAAGAGTTCCATAAAATCCAACAAAAAAACCTCACATCGATAAAATACGATGAAAAAACCATCGTGGGCGTCGATAAACTTTCAACCTTTTATCCTGAGGTTCGTTTCAAGAACCTCTCTCGTGAGAACGAAGATGGATCGATCGATATCATCATCGATGCAGGCGCCGCAAACGAGTTCGCTTCTGGATTTTTACCCAAACGTTTCTACAAGGCTTTGCGGGTCAAGAAAGAAAAAGGACTTCTAGGGAGCAAATGGAAGTACGTTGACATGATCCAAGTCTCAGAGCCTGAAATCCTTTCCCGCTTCATCCAATCGGTTGCGATTGAAGACGTTGAATCGATCCTAGAAGCGATGGTAAAAGAAGGCGTGAATTATTTCAGTTGATGCCAAATGAATTTTTGTGATAGGGGGCGATCATGTGGCAAAACTAAGCATTGAATCCATAGACTTTGCGGATGAAGCATTTCAGCCGCTGGTACTGCTGATCACCAAGTCAGTAGGGGAAGCGTTCGAGCTGCAACAAAAACGTGCAGAGCTGCCTGAATGGATGAACAAGAATCAAACGTGTCAGTATATGAACGTGGCATACAATACACTCACAAAAAAGTATATCCCTAACGGATTGAAAGTCTCCATCGTTGATGGTATTGAACGCATTTCCAAAAAGGCATGTGATGATTTTTTGAAAGGACATGAGATTTAGAAATTTTCCTAGCGTGGGGCGATGGAAAAGCAACGATTTTCAAACACATAAGAAGGAACGTCACAGAAGTCAAACGTCAGTCACTAAAAAGAGGACAAAAAAAGCACTATCCCAAGACGAAAGGGATAGCGGCTAAAATCGAAGACTTAAAAGATTACCTATATTTTACCACAAAACGGATTGGAATGTAACCCATGGACAGAAGGCAGAAAAAAAGGCTCTAACGTATCCACCGACCAAAGCGAACGTTAGAGACATCCAGAGGCTGCAAAAGCCTGTTTCTACCGTCAATTATATCATCAAAGGGGAAGAAAGACCATGAATAAACAAATCGATTTTATCGAAAGCACGGAATCATTTGCAAAAAATCTCAATAATTCACTTATTGAACGAGGGCAATGGATCGATTCTTTTGAAATCCTGCTGGATAAGATGATGGACTATCAAAGCACTTGTGATGACGCTGATTGTGAACTGAGACGCTTGCAGAGCATGCTGGAGGTATTGATCAAGGCGATGAAGTACGCGCAAAGCATGGATGAGGATCTAGCTAGGGGCTATGAAAAGAAATACTTGAAGCCATATCTAGAGGCATTGCACGCAAAGGGACGTGAAGACGAATGATCGAGGCAGCACTATGGTATGCAGAGCGAGGCTTTCCAGTCCTGCCGCTCAAGAGCAATGGGAAAGCGCCCATGACCACAGAACTGTTCCCTAGCGGTTTCAAATCAGCGACAACGGACAAAAACAAGCTCAAGCGTCACTGGTCAAGCTATCCAACATCCAATATAGGGCTACGGATCAGCGAGGACTTGATCGTCATGGACATAGACGTGCACAACGAAAACGGGTTTCACAGCTTGGCGGTATTGGAACGTGAATTTGACAAGCTGCCGGATACTTTTTCAGTGGATACGCCAAGCGGCGGCAAACACTACTATTTCAAATTGCCCGAAGGCGTCACGATCGCTAGGCAGATCAACGCATTCAAAGGGATCGACTTATTGACCAATGGTTATGTGGTGGCTAGCCCGTCTTTGATGAACGGCAAGAGATACGTTATTTCCAGCGGTTTTATCGACAAGCTGGCATATTTGCCCGACTGGCTGCTGAGAGCCTTTGAGACGCATCGAGGACAGGCTTCAAGCGACCATACGGGCGGAACTGATACGGTCAGATACAAGCAGGGGAAAAAATACACTGGCGCTTTCCTTGATGAGCTGGTGGCGGGCGCAACGGTAGGCAGCCGCAATGATTGGCTCATGCGGATGACTTCCAAAATGTTGAGCGTAGGCGCTGAGCTGAACACCATCTACCGCATGCTGCTGGTGGCTAATGATAATTTCTTATCAAAGCCATTACCTTTATCGGAGATCGATGCCACGTTCAAAAGTCGAGTAAAGAAACACGCGGGAGGGGCATAGCTGTTGGGAGAAGACATTTCAAAGTTCATAGCAACGGAACAAGAAAAAATGGACAAAAAAATCGTAGAGTTGAAATCTTGGGAATCCAGTTTTAGGCAAAACAGTAGCGGGCTGCCTTTATCCAATAGCGTATTCAACATCGAACTGATCTTAGAGAACGACTTGAAGCTGAAAGGGAAGCTTGTTTTCAACGCGTTCACTTTTGAAGAGAGCTTGACAGAGGATTTGAACCTCGATTCATTGAAGATAGCGGCGGGAACGATCGATGATTCCTTTACCCATGCCTTGAAAAGTTATATCGAAAAAGAATACCAATTTGTCCCCAAAGAGCCGCATATCCAAAGCGCGGTCATCAACATCGCAAGGAAGAACAGTTTCCACCCTATCAAAGACTACTTGGAACGGGCACGCTCAAAATGGGATGGAAAAGCTAGGATAGAAACGCTGCTACATACCTACTTGGGCGTGGAACAAAACGAATATGCCTTCAAAGGGATGCTTTGTTTGATGCTTGGCGCGATACAGAAGGTCTATCAGCCGAAAAGTAAGTTTGACTTTGTTTTTGACTTTGTAAGCAGCCAAGGATCGGGCAAAACGACTTTTTTACAAAAGCTCTTCCTTGAAGACAAGGACTTTTATACAGATAGCTTCTCAAGCTTCAAAGAAAAAGATGATTTTGCCATCATGCAGCGCTGCTGGTGTGTGAATGATGATGAGATGGCTGTATCGGACAAGACGAGCTTCAAGATCATCAAAAAATTCGCATCGCAAAAAGAACTGGAATACCGGCTGCCCTATGCCAGACGCTCAGTCCGACGAGCCAAAACGTTCGTGCTCGTCCGTACAAACAACAATGAGGGGCATCTAAAAGATCGAACGGGAAACAGGCGCTTCATCCCGTTCAGGGCAAGCAAAGAAAAGCAAGTATATCATCCGCTGGATCGCCAAGGGAATGGCATGACAAGCGAACTCGTCCAGCAACTATGGGGCGAGGCGATGAAGTTTTATGAGGAGACTGACCGACCAGCCCTTTATACTGATCTAGAGCAACTGGCTGAGGAGTATCAAGAAGAGTTCTTAGCGGTGGACAGTATCGATGAGATCGTTTATGCGGTGTTGGAAGTCCCTGTGCCCTACGATTTTTACGATTACAACGACTATCAGCGGGCGAGCTACGTACAAGGGTATTTGTCCAACAACAATACCCGTGGCACTATTGGGAATCGTCCAGTAGCTGTTGAAGACATCCTGCCAAGGGATCGTATCAGGATCAAAGACATCTCGCTGGAAGGGTTTGATGAACAGTATGGAAAAAATAACAAAAGGGACAATATAATCCGTCTGATCATGGACAATCACCCAAAATGGGAGAAATCCACAAGAAATGGGATACGCTTTGGAAAAGTGAGAGCAACAGGATATAAACGGAAATGAGGCAGACAAGCAGACAGGGGGGCAGACACCAAGGTAGACAGGATAAACGTTGTCATATCAAGGCTGATAATGATTTGTCTACCTTGTCTGTTATTAATTAATAGTAAATATATAAAAATACTAAAGAATATATATATAATATGTTGCGACGATTTTGAAGCAGACGAGCAGACAAACGAGGTCAATCGCTTGCGGCTCTAAGGATTGAGCCGTCTACCTATGTATGCAGACGGATGTAGACACCGCAGACAATGGAAAATAACAAAAAAGGAGAGTGGAGAGAATGGAAGTAGCGATTTTTGAGGGGCACATGGGCTTGAAGGGATATCAAAGGAATATGGGGGTCACAACTGTAGAAGACAAAGTAGACTCCTTTTTGAACGACCATCCCGACATTGCAATCAAACACATTGGACAAAGCAGCGCCGCTGGCGGAGCGACTGAAAACTATTCCAACATCACGACCATTTCGATCTGGTATGAGGAGGCAGAAAACAATGGGGGCTAGTTGGTATTGCCTACCCAACAGGGAAGTCAGGCGGCATCGCCACAGGAAAAGTATCAGCACATCATCGAAAGAGCGACGGCGGTATCAGAAACGAAGGCTCAAAAGGAACAAGCAAAGGGCACGAGCTTTCAACTACAATCATAAATAGAAACGGAAGTGTTGACAGTGAGCCGATTAAACACATTGGAAAGCGATGTTTTGGATGTGATCCCTAGCGGCAGTGAGCATAAGATCATCATCAAAGATATTAGTCGATTAATAGGGGCAGATGAACGGAATATCTACGAAGCGATCAATGGTTTGCGAAAAAAGGGCGTTCCCGTATGCGCCAAGCGCAATGGAGAAGATCGGGGCTATTTCATTGCTGAGACAGAAAAAGAGCGTAGCGAGGGGCTGACAGGCTATAGGGCGCAAGTGAAGGAGATGACGCTGCTCATCCATCAAATCGAGACGGCTGATTTAGAGAGCTGGCGGGCATCGCTATCATCGCCTGTCAAGTGAAGGAGGCACAGAATGGATAGAGTATACATCGATACAAGTGATCGGGCGGAAGAAGTAGCGCTGCCAAGGTACGGTGAAGTAAAATTGATCGTAAAGGATGGGGAAGTCGTTCAATACTGCATAAAGGAGTCCCATCTTTTAGACAGGAAAGAACCTGAAAAACAGCAGTAAAACAATACCGGAACGGCTTCAAAACATATCATTTTGATGATAAAAATGGTATACTCTAGGTAGTTGAAAAACAGTATCTTACTAGGAAGAACCAGAGGATATGAGAGGTGATCGGGAAATCCCGTAGCCCCTTGTACCCTCTTTTTTTATTAGTCTGGAGGTGTAGGAATGATTAGGGCAACGCCTAGGGTTCGGTTATCTGAGAAGTTGCGCCGCCTTGAGGTAGAAATGCAAGGAGAGGATGGATTCAAGATATTTGTCGCAATACGGAATGGGGACGGCACGTATAACGATGGATCGCTCTCAAAAGATCGGTTGAACCAGCATATCAAAGAAAGCAGCCACGATTTTGTAATTATCCTGTAGTTGATGAATAAACGCAAATCGACTTATGTCAACGAAAATTAGAATACACAAATAAAAAAGCCGAGCTCCCGCCCGACTATAATACCAACAAATAAATTATAGCACAAAATGGGCGGGTTTTGAATCTAAATTAAAGCGCGGAAGGAGGGTCACAGCATGCCCATAGACTTGAATATCCGGCAGGATCGATTCTTAAAAGCGTTGTTGGAAGCGCCCAGTATCGAAAAAGCTTGCGAGATGGCGGGCATCAACAAAACAACTGGTTATAAGTACCTCAAAGATCAAAAGTTCCTGACGGAGTATCGGAAGCTGAGGCGTGAGGCGATGCAGCAAGTCACCGCTAGGCTTCAAAAGACATCAGAAGAAGCGGTAGCCGTCCTGAGGGAGGTCATGAACGATAAAGACGCTTCACCAAGCTCTAGGGTCCAATCAGCTAAGAACGTCTTAGAGATCGCATATCGATCGATAGAGCTTGATGATATCCAAGAGCGGATCGAAATGATCGAAACTAAGATTTCAAAATAATGAACAAGGAGATGAACGACATGGCAAGAATCGATGAGTTGAAAGCAGAAAAGAAAAAGCTTGAAGCAGAAAAGGCACAGCTTTTAAAAAAAGTTGAAGCCAAACCGAAAGATAATGCGAAAGAAATCGATACGACGAAAACAATAGCGGCTAAAAAAGCAAAGACCAAGATACCTGCTTTTATGCAAACAGAATCCAAGTATTAAAAAAAGAACCGTCCACAAAGTGAACGGACGCCCCACGCTAGATGAAGAATTTTTGATGAATCTAAAGAAATATCTAAAGAGATTTTGTTAAATGAGCCTGTATGCCTTGGTATTATGCGCTTTTTCCCGCATAAGAGGTAAAACAGAAGCTTCCCAAGCTTCCGTCGCGAGTTCGATTCTCGTCACCCGCTTAGTCTTACAAAGCTTGATTTACCGCCGTTTGTAGAGGATGGCGGTATTTTTTTGTTCTTTGATGATTTCACCAGATTTCACCCAATGTCATAGGAAACTATAAACTTTTCTATAAACTTTTTCTAATTCAGCATTTTTGCTAGTAAATTAATCGTCTTCGTTTTCTGCTCTTCATACACACCAGCATAGGTGTCTAAGGTCATCCCAACACTAGAATGCCCCAATAGTTCGGACACGGTCTTAAAGTCTACGCCTTTACTGATAAACATCGTTGCAAATGTGTGGCGTAAAGCATGAGGGCTAAGAATAGGTAGGTTAGCTCTTTTAGCGATTCTGTGCATCCATAGCCGTGGGTGAGTAATCTGTATAAAGTTGTTATCATGATCACTGAAAACAAGTTGTTTGGCATCCATGGTATTAATCCCTACTTGAAGCATGTTCTTTCGCTGAGTTGTGCGCCACGTTTTAAGAATAGAGATAGTTGAGTCATCCAATGGAATAATCCGCTTGGATTTTTTTGTCTTTGGCTCTTCAAGATAGAGCTGCCTATTTTCTCCTCTGGTGAGCGTTTGACGAACGTTTAAGGTTTTACTATCAAAGTCGATACAATCCCATTTAAGCCCCAATATTTCTCCTTGACGGCATCCAGTGTAAGCGAGCAAATGAAAGACGGTGTAGACTTGAAAGCTCTCATTGGCTTTAGCATCTTTTAGGAATTGTTTTGTGTCACCCATTGAAAGTGCTAAAAATACGGTGATGAATATTATTGACTCAATCAAGAATGCTTTCAATTTTAATATAAGTTTTCCTAGTATTGATATTCCAAGTATTCCGTTACCACACTTTTATATTGATAGTGAGTTCAATCCGTTGAAAGGTAAAGTGCCTAGTATCGGTATTGATTGGTACGCAAAAGGTGGGGAGTTCAACGGACCCAACGTAATCGGTGTTGGTGAAGCTGGACCAGAAGCAGTTTTATCCTTACGAGAAAATGTTTTAGGTAAAATCGGTAGTATGATTGCTAAAACAATGGAACAAGATACTCGTGTTAACAACACCGGTACAACAGTCAATAATATCACTGTTGAATGGAAAGGTGATATTGATAGTCCTGATCGCACACGTCAATTAGCTCAAGTGATTGCGGATGAAATGACTGAGTTACAAAGAAACGGATTTGTATAGTTGAGAATCACTGTGAAAAGAGATACCCATTGTGTATGGATATCTCTTTTTTATCAAATGTTAGACATCCCTTAGCTCAAAACTTTTAGGATAAATGGATATAATGGAAAATCAGTACGTTGAGTTGATTGTCTAAAATTTTTCAGTAAAACGATATTGAGTGTGTTAAGATAATTTTATACATACCCCACAAGCTGGTTCGAATCCAGTGTCTTTAAAAAAATAATGTACGATTCAATACTAACTAACGCAGTATGGGAAGTATTTGTTATTACTTCGAAAAAATATAGCGAGGTGTTCGGTATGATAAAAGTAGAGATTCTTCTATTGTCGGTTGTCATTGTTTGCCTAGGAATATTGTGGGGAGGTACATATTTTTCATGGGCACGTCTTTTATGGGCGTGTTTTTTGGTATAATCTAATAAAAATATACTGGGGAGTGAATAGATTTTGACGGATAATGAGTTGCTTGAAGAACTTTATAATAAAGGATATTTATCTATACGTGAGGATTCTTATTTGAGCAGTAGAATATATGTGAAAGAATTGGTAAAAAGATTAAAAACTATTAATGAGTATGATGATCTCGAAATTGCCGATACTGGAATATATCATCCTACAAATTTGGTGGACATTCACTTTGTTTATAATAGTAATGTAGATGAAGAAAATTATCATAAGTTAATGGAAGAATTTGAGAGGATGTATTGGGAAGAAGAAAAGAAAATATAATTTTCCTGAGGTGGAAAAATGGATATATTAAACGGAGTTTTGAAATATTTAGGCGGAGCAAGTTTTGTAGTTCTGCTCTTTAAACTTTTGTGGGATTATGTACAAAATAGAAGTTTGCAGAAGAAACAAGTTGATATGCAGAAAGAAATTGAAGCTTTAAAAACAAGCCTTAGTTCTAAACTGTATGTATCGAACATGCAATATCAGAAGGAATTTGATATTTATTTAGAACTTTTCGAAAAATTAACAAACGCTGTAATCTATACTAATAGTTTGATGCCCAATCTTGACTCGGTTCCAGAGGATGCAAATAAGCGTAAAGAAATGTTTTCAGCTCGATATGATAGGTATGTGAATGCTTTAAATGCTCTAAAGATTGTGAGAATGAGATACTCACCATTTTACATGGAAAAGGTAAATAATCTAATACAGGAATTAATACAATTTTGCGATAAACAAGGATTCTATTTTGAAGAAACGAAAATAAAAGGAGATTACTCTTTTCAAAAAGGTGAAAGATTAGAAGCCTATAGG
>SKEH01000182.1_pt1 | contig 43069 bp, 42 predicted proteins | sample 4826571 | NCBI WGS metagenome assembly SKEH01 (sample SAMN11008814, study PRJNA524170) | human gut metagenome | biome: Human fecal sample; material: Feces; isolation source: fecal sample from pouch patient p29 | host: Homo sapiens | place: Israel: Tel-Aviv | collected 2016-09-14 | reverse complement strand
ATGTTCATATATTCTATATCTATCAAATAGAGGAGGTAGTTTATATGAATAAACCACTATTTAAAAATATCGTAATGATTTTACAAAACAAAGAAAAGGCATTGGCATTCCTAGAAAATCCCAACAACATTTTAAAATGGGACTCAGATATTGCTTGGATTGCAGAACAGCAAAATGGATTGAAGATTAGTCGGTCACATCAATCATTAAACGATAATGAAGTGATGACAGTTGAAAGGAATGGTGATCAAGTTATCTATTATAATAAAGGAAATCATCTAAATTATCAGGTTGTATTTGAATTGATAGAAGAGAATGGTCATTTAGAAATAGCAGAAACATTGCTTTTTCCAGAAAAAGCAAATAGTAGTTTGCCGATAAAACTATTAAAACCAGTTGCAAAACATGCATTTGCCGCCAAATTAGACGATCTAGCTACGGCCCTTGAACAATTATAGAGATATACATCTGTTTGGATAATCTAGACTGGTTTTCTTTTTATGGTTAAAACTTTTAGTGCAAAAATACCTCCAAAAACGCTGATTTTTTTGGGGTTAAAAATTGATTGAGTTCTTTCCTATTTGGATTATTTTACAAGTAAAATCTCTTGAAACAAGTTACTGAACACAAAAGAATAGCATTTTATCTAACAGGGATCTAAGTTGTAAAAAGGAGAGTGGGACAAAAGTAAGAAACACTTTTGTCTTATTCTTTAAAAACGAATAAAGGGTGGGAGCGGAAGCAACTCCTTCTTATTTCTCGGAGTTAAACACTTCTGTCCCAACCTCATTGCTGATGAAATCAGAAAATGCAACAAGTGATTTCTCTAACAGATTGAAAAACATCATTTGTATTTCAGTTATTTTAAAAAGAAAGTGATTTTGTTTTTTATCCAGTGAAATGTTGAACTGAAAAGAAAAAAGCTAATTTTCTTGTATTTTTTTATTAATTTCTATTCAAAGGAAAAGATGGATAAATCTTTTCTTTATTTATGATACCGTTATTTTGTACACAAATAAAAATGATGGGGAGAAATTATGAAAAATAAAAAAAAGCTTCTTTTTTGTTGTTCAATGTTAGGGATCATTCTTTTTTCAAACAGGTTAAGTGTGGAAGTCGAAGGAAATGAAAGAGAGTTCGTATCAAGTACAACAAAATCAAATCAAAATATTGCCAAGTATTTGGAAATCAAGCAAAGTGAACATGTCGAAAATTATCGTGCAAGAATTTTAGATAATTGGTTTGGTCCAAGTACGAATCAATCAACGGGTATCTACAAACGAGCACACGAAGTCATTGAAATTTATGTGGATGAGCAGACGGATCAGCGAAAAATGCCTTCTTATACGATTTCAGGTATTGCTTTGAATGACTATAACGAAGGTGCAAACTCTGGTAAGACACTAAAAAAGGGCAAGAATATCATTGCTGGGAGTATGGAAGGAATCATTCATATTCAAAATGAAACCGAACAAACAGCACAAGGAAGTATTCATGTAGAAATCAGGGGTGGGATTACTGTTCCGCGATTTATTCTAGGCGAAACAACAAATCAGGAGTGGCAAGAATTAGTAAGTAATTATCCCGATGCACCAGGGTACGAGCTAGTGGGTGACACAGTATTGATTACTGGTTCAAATGAATCTATTCATCTAGTCAAAGATCCAACGAAAATTTTAGAAACACAGGAAAAAGTGGTGAGACTTCATGATCAAACAGCAGGATTGGACGGAAGTTCTTCGCTACATCGTAGGCCAACTGGTTTGGTTCAACACATGCGTGAAACAAAAGAAGCGGATGCTTTTATGTATGCTTTTTATCAACACACCGCTTATCATACGGAAACTATGGATGCGTTATTAGAACCTGAAAAATTAAATCAATGGGGCATGTGGCATGAAATTGGTCACACCTATCAAATGGAACGTATGGATTGGCATGATATGGTCGAAGTGACGGTCAATATCTATTCTTTACGGGCACAAAAAGCGTTTGGGCAACGTAGTCGACTAGAAGAGGGCAATACTTACAGAGAAATGTTTAACTATCTGAATCAAACAAAAAAAGAGTTTGATCAGCAAGATGTTTGGATGCGATTAGGAATGTTTTGGCAATTAGAACTTGCTTTTGGAGAAGACTTCTATCCTAATTTACATAAACGCTATAGAGAAGAACAAAAGTCTCTTTCGTCTGAACAAGCAAAACGCCAGTATTTTGTAGTTTCTGCTTCAAAGATCAGTGGAAAAAATCTAACTCCATTTTTTGAGCAATGGGGTATTGAAGTAGCGAATGAGAGTAAAAAAGAATTAGCGGCATTACCAAAACTAACGAAGAAAATTTGGGAGTATCGCGATGAGATGACTGGAGAAATTGGCAATATCGAAGAAGATACCCAAGCTCCTACGATTCCAACGAATATAGTAGCAACAGTTACTTCTGATTCTGTTCAGTTGAGATGGAATCCTGCTTCAGATAATGTTGGTGTAACAGGGTATAACATTTATCGAAATGGTCAATGGATTGCAAAAACAGGACAAACCAATTTTTCAGATCTTCATTTAAATAGCAATACTACTTATACTTATCAAATCAGTGCGTATGATGCAAAAAACAATGAGTCAGACAAAAGCCAGAGTTTAACAGTAGTCACCAAAGAAGAAAATAGTTCTTCTGACACTTGGGCTAAGGAGTCGGTTTATGTGGCAGGAGATATCGTAACGTATAAAGGAATCACCTACCGAGCAAAGTGGTGGAATAAAGGAGCGGTACCTGGTGTTTCTGACGTATGGGAAGCAATAAATGATCCCGGATCTAATCAGCAATGGAGTAAAGAAAAAGCATATGTACAAGGCGATATTGTCATATATAACGGAGTAACTTATCGCGCAAAATGGTGGGTAAAAGGGGAAACCCCAGATACTTCACAAGCCTGGGAACCTATTGGAGGAACAAATACTGTCAAAAAGAATTGGAATAAAGCGACTGTTTATGTAGCAGGTGATATGGTCACCTACAATGATGTCACTTATCAAGCAAAATGGTGGAATAAAGGGGAAGATCCTACTCGTTCAGCAGCATGGAAGATAAAAGGATAGAGCGTTGCAAGTCCCATGAATTACTAAAAAGAAAAAATGATGAGAAATGCAAAGTCCTAAGTCAATAGATATCTATAAAGAAGGAAGGAGACAAGATTTTTTGTCCCTCCTTTTTTCGTTTATTGGAGCGAATATTGAATACCTCAAATAAAAAAGCAAGAACTTCTTGGTAATGGAAAAAAGTGAAACTTCGTATCAGTTATTTATTGCTATAGTAAAGTTATACCTTGATCAAAGGTATAACAGTATTCTCATCACATATATAAGGAGGAAATGCAATGAAGAAAAAAATCAAACAGGCAATGTCGTTATCTTCTGCAGCACTAACTGTTATGTCTGCTATTCCAATGTCGCTAGTAGCGTCAGTAGCAGATGCCTACGCGAATGAAACAACGGAAACAAATATTCAAACAAACTCACAAGAAAAAACTCAACCAACCTATCGAAATGTCATGTACTATGGTGACTGGTCGATTTATGGTGGGCAAGGGAATTATTTTCCAAAAGATATGCCAGCTGATCAGTATACCCACATCAATTTTGCTTTTGTTGACATGGACAGCAATGGTGATTTGCTTTTACCGGATCAAGATGCTGCATTTGCTTCAGGTGTTGGCTCTGGCCATGAATGGGGAAGCCAACTTGGTGGAATCATTCCAGCGTTAGCAGCTCTCCGTGAAAAAAATCCGAATATCAAAACGGGTATTAGTTTAGGCGGGTGGTCGAAATCTGGCGACTTTTCAAAAGTAGCAGCAGACCCAATTAAACGAGCAAAATATGTAAAAAATGTGATGCAATTTCTAAAATATACAGATATGGATTTTATCGATGTGGATTGGGAATACCCGAATAGTGTTCGTCAACCAGATTTAGTCGATAATAAAAACGATGAGGGAACACCTAACGCAGGACCGCAAGACCGTGAAAATTATCTAACACTGATGCAGGATCTCCGTAACGCTCTGGACAAACAAGGAGCTGAGATTGGCAAGACCTATGAATTGTCAACAGCCATTCATGGAGCGAAAGAAAAACTAGAAGAACACATGGATGTTAAACGCTTATTCGATATCATTGATTTCGGAAACGTGATGACCTATGATCTACATGGTGCTTGGGACGAAAAAGCAGGACACCAAACAGCATTGTATACAAATCCAAATGATCCAACAAGCTACTCTATTGATGCTGTCGTTGATTATTTACTTGGTAAAAATATTGATCCCAAAAAAATCGTCATTGGTGCAGCATTTTATACTAGAGGGTGGGATACTGTCGAAAAAGGCGGAGATGCTTCACGACCAGGACTTTTTCAACCTGCTAGTGCGACAAATAAAGATGCGGACGGAACTGCTTCAAAAGGAGCAAACAATGAAGCGCCAGCAGCTATTGGTGATGGTGGGAGAATGAGTGGTGTGTGGTCTTATCGCAGTATCGACAAGCTAAAAGCACAGATGCCTGACTTAAAAGAGTATTGGGATGAAGAGGCACAAGCACCATTCATGTATAGTGAATCTACAAAAGATTTTTATACATTTGATAACGTCCGCTCAGTAACTGCGAAAGCAGAATACGTTAAAAAACATCAATTAGGCGGAATGATCTCATGGATGGCATCACAAGATAAAGCGACAAATAATAGTGCAGTCCGTGATGAATTAACTAAAGCCATTAAAGAAGGTCTATTTGGAAAAGAAGCATTACCAGTACAAAAACAGGACTATGATTTACGGTTAGACGTGGATATGGCTATTCGATTAGGATCAACAGATTCTGGGAAAAAGGGCTTTGAACTCACACTTAAAAACAATGAAGTTTTAGAAAATTATGCTGGAAACGCGTTACAACCAGCGGATAAATTTTATAGTACAGTAAAACGTCCTAAGCTGATTTTCACTCTGAAAGATGGTGCAACTTTAGCACGTGGAGATTACAAGGCAGGTGCTGTAACTGTTGACGGAGACAAGTCGATCGTCGACTTATCTGCTGTTTACGATGGCCGTTTTTTGACTCCCGGAAATACATACACATTCAAACTGGTGCGTAATGACAGTCAAGAGGTCTCGCCAGACCAGATCGAGTCGGTTGTCTTAGAGCAATATTATGATGATAAAACACAACTATCCTCTCAAACAATCATCGGGGAAGCAGAAAGTAATCAAGCGCCAGTGATTTCTGGTGTGGGAAATCAAACCATCACAGTAGGCGAAAGCTTTGATCCATTAGCAGGAGTGACTGCGACGGATAAAGAAGATGGTGATTTGACAAGTCAGATCAAGGTAACAGGTAAGGTGGACACAGCTAAAGAAGGGAATTATCCACTTACCTATTCAGTGACCGATTCTGATGGAAATGAGACGATTGCGAAACGTGTAATCACGGTTGAAAAGAAAGAGATCAGTAATGAAAAGCCAAAATTCTTCGGAGTGAACAGTCAAACGATCACAGTAGGCGAAAACTTTGACCCACTAGCAGGAGTGACTGCGACGGATAAAGAAGATGGTGATTTGACAAGTCAGATCAAGGTAACTGGTAGTGTTGATACAACGAAAGCAGGAGTATACACCTTAGCTTATTCTGTGACAGATAGTGACAGCAATACGACTCGTCAAGAAAGAACGATAACCGTCAAACAAAAGGCTACAGTTGATTTTGGTGTTGGACAAGGAATCCAATGGCCAGCACAAGTTATGGCACCATTCGTCGACATGACAGCTTATGTTTCTGATAGGGAATTCAGCAATAACGGTGCACCTAATTTAGCTGAAATTGCAAAGCAATCGGAAACTAAATTCTTCAATCTTGGCTTTATGCAAGCAACCGGTGTAGTGAATGGTCGACTAAATTGGTCGTGGGGTGGATTCAACGGCCTTAACGAACTAACCAATGACCAGTGGCAATATGAAGGAATCAAAAAAGCAATTCGTGAACTACGTGAAGAGGGTGGAGATGTAGCTCTTTCATTTGGTGGACTAAATTCTGGCGCTTTCTGGGAGTTGACACAAGATGTCACGATCCTGACGAATGCGTATCAGGAATTGATAGAAGGTTACGGATTGACTCGAATTGACCTAGATGTAGAAGCAGGAGCAATGGATTATCAGCACAACAAAGCAAATGCAAAAGCGATAAAGAAAATCCAAGAACTTACTGGTGTGAAGGTGACACTTACATTACCGGTAATGCCAACAGGTTTGATCCAAACGGGGCTTGATGTATTGAAAGCATACCTTGAAGAAGGTGTTGATCTAGAAAACATAAATATCATGACGATGTGTTATGGTGCTAGTGTACCAGATTATGCAAAAGGATCAATTGATGCTGTGGATAATACAATGAAGCAAGTGAAAGATTACTTCAAAAAATATGCAGGGATTGATTTAACTACAGAACAAGCCTATGTAAAATTAGGAACAACACCATCTGTTGGTTTTGAAAATACCGGACATCCATACTTTACGACAGAAATGATGAAACAAGTTGTCGATCACGCGGTTGAGAAGAACATCGGAATGGTTTCATTCTGGTCGATCAATCGAGATGCAAAAATCGATAACGGTGTTGGCCAAGTCAAGAATCGATTCGAATTTACGAAAGTTGCGCAAACATTTGGTGAAAGTGATATTGAGCCAGATACAGAAGCACCAACAACGCCAAAAAATCTAACTGCAAGTAAAGTAACGCATCACTCAGTAGCACTGAATTGGGAGGCAGCAACAGACAATGTAGCTGTGAAAGAATACTTGATTTTCCGTGATGGAAACAAAATCGGTACGACAAAAACAACTAGCTTCACGGACACGACTGTAGAAGCAGAAAAAGAATACGCGTATCGTGTGCAAGCAATTGATGCTGCAGGAAATACTTCTGCGTTAAGCAATGAATTAACGGTACAAACAGAAAAAATGCCTGTTGATAATCAAAAACCTACAGCGCCAAGTAATCTATCGATTCTAAACATTACAGAAAAAAGCGCAACTGTTTCTTGGAAAGCTTCAACGGATAATGTAGCTGTTTCTCACTACATCGTAAATGTTACTGGAAAAGGTTTGACGACTGAAAAAACAGTAACTAGCCTAAATTATTCGATTACTGGTTTACAAGCTGGAGAAGAATACAAAGTTACTGTAAGAGCGGTAGACACTTCAGGTAACGAATCAGATGCAGTAAGTAAGTCGTTTGTAACGAAAGAAGAAAGCACAGAAACGATTCCACAATGGGACCCTAATAAGATTTACTTAGGTGGAGAAAAAGTGATGTTTGAAGGCAAAGAATATGTAGCCAATCATTGGACGTTAAATGATCGACCAAGTGAATCAGGACAATGGGGACCATGGTCATTGGTTACCCCAGAAGCATCTGAAAAAAATGGAGAGTGGAATACTTCCGCTATCTATCTTGCTGGACAGATCGTCACACTTAACGGTCAAACATACCGTGCAAAATGGTGGAATCAAAACGTCAACCCAGAAACGGTCCAACAATGGGGGGTATGGGAAAAAATTTAGCTGAGTACTAAATAAAAGCTGTCAAAACAGAAACAACCTCAAAAATTCATACTTTTTCGGAGTAGAGAAATCTACTCCGTTTTTTGTGTCCAAATAAGCCATCTATTGGATTTTTTTACGTGTTTCAATTCGTATCTTATGATTTATGGTCTTATTTTTTACTTTACGTCAATGTCGATTAGTTTGATAAGGTTGCATGAAAAGATGGGATGTGAATAATCGCTTTTACATCATGGCGTAAATAGAAAAGGACGAAGTTGAACATAATTCCTCTAGCTTGTGTCATGAATTAGTGGAAAAAAGTGAGCTAAATCGTTCATTTTTGTGATTTATTTTTAGTAAATTTGCATTGTTTTCGTTCTTCGGTCAAAGCATTGAACGGTTCAGCTAGCGATGCTATACTTGCCACAGTAAAAAAGAAAGCGATAACAAAGCGAATAGAGAGGTGATGAAAATGAATATTGAACAATTGATTACAGAAGAATTGATTATTTTCGATGAGACGATTCGTTCAAAAAGTTCATTGTTTGATTGCTTAGGTAGAAGGTTGGAAGCAAGTGGCAGAGTCAAGAACTCTAAAAAGATCATCAAGGATTTTCTAAAAAGAGAAAATGAGACCTCAACGGGGATAGAGGATGGATTTGGTATCCCTCATGCAAAAAGTAAGTATGTGCTGGAGCCGACACTCTGCTTTATCCATAGCGGAAGGATCACCGACTATGTTGGAATGGATGAACAGCCGATTGAATGTGTGTTTGCAATCGCCGTACCTAAAAAGTCAGCAGACGAACATTTAGAAATTTTGAGTTCATTGTCACGAAAATTGATCGATCCAGTATTTAGACAACAATTGAAAGAGGCAGTTACTGCAGCAGAAATCCTCACGTGTTTAACTGAGTAAAGCGACTATCCAAAAAACGAACTATTGTTATCAGGTATCAGAAGTATGCTAGTAAAAAAGCAGATGGGGGAGAAAAACGATGAAAATAATTGGTGTGACAGCTTGTCCTACTGGAATTGCCCACACGTATATGTCAGCGGAAAAACTAGAGATTACTGCTAAGAAAATGAATCTTGAAGCAAAGTTTGAAACACAAGGAATCAAAACTGAAAATACATTGACGGAAAGTGAAATTGCAGAGGCACAAGCAATTATTTTAGCGATTGATAAAGAGATCGATATGGAACGGTTTACAGGTAAAAAAGTAAAACGAGTATCCACGAGTCGGGCGATCAAAGAACCGGAACTGGTGATCAAAGAGGCATTAGAAGGAATTGGAGTAAGTGAAGTTTCAGGAACAACGAAACAAAAAGCAACAAAAAATCAAAAGCCAACTCTCTATAATCATTTTATGAGTGGCGTGAATTATATGCTGCCATTTGTAATTGCTGGAGGCATTATTATTGCGTTGAGCTTTGCTTTCGGTATTACAGCTTCAGATCCGCAATCAGAAAACTATAATGCATTAGCAGGTGCGCTGTCACGTATTGGTGGCGATACAGCGTTCGCCATGATGGTTCCGGCTTTAGGAGCAGGTATCGCCACTTCGATTGCTGGAAAAGCTGGATTTGCTCCAGGGATTGTTGCTGGCCTACTTGCTTCAACTGGAGGTTCTGGATTTCTTGGCGGAATGATCGGTGGATTATTAGCGGGGTATCTGACTGATTTTCTAGCAAATAAAGTAACGATCAAAAAAGAACTTCTTTCGATCTATCAGTTGATCGTAGTGCCGCTTGTATCGATTCTTATTGTTGGTCTAGCCATGGTTTTCATTGTCGAACAGCCGATTTCTTGGTTGTTGGATACATTGACGAACTGGTTGAATAGTTTAGGAAATACATCAGGGTTGATGTTTGGTCTGATTATTGGGGTCATGATGGCGGCTGACATGGGTGGCCCTATCAATAAGTCGATTTCTACATTTTCCATCGGTTTGATGTCGGCAGGTGTGAATGCACCGATTGCAGCTTGTATGGCTGCAGGGATGACGCCGCCTTTAGGTATCGCGTTAGCGACGATTTTGTTCAAGAAAAAATTTACGAAGGAAGAACAAACTTCTGGGCAATCATGCTGGATACTAGGAGCTTCCTATATTACAGAAGGAGCGATTCCTTTTGCGGTATCTGACCCCATTCGCGTTATTCCTAGTTTGATCATCGGGTCTGCTACTGCTGCAGGGATTTCGATGGCAGCTGGAGTAACTTCGATGGCCCCTCATGGCGGTATTTGGGTCATGCTGATCCCTAATGTATTGAATGATTTACCAATGTATCTAGTCGCGATTGTCTCTGGAACAGTGGTTACAGCACTTTCCTTAGGATTGCTAAAAAAATCGGTGGAAGAAAAGACAGTTACAGAAAAAGTAAAAGAAGAAAAACTAACAAATGAGGTGGAAGCATAATGTTATATACAATGAAAGAGTTACTAAAAGTTGCAAAGGAAAATCAATTTGCCGTTCCGGCTTTCAATATCTGTAGTTATGATATGTTGAAAGCAATCGTAGAAGAATCTGAAAGACTAAATGCTCCAGTTATTTTAGAAATCCATCCTGATGAAATTGCTTATCTCAATGATGAATTCGTTGCTTCCGTTAGAGCGTATGCCCATAATAGTAAGATTCCTGTAGTGATTCATTTGGATCATGGTGGTACAGTGAAAGATGTTTTGCGGGCGATACGAAACGGTTATACTTCGGTGATGATCGATGCATCTTTACAATCTTTTGAAGACAATTTAGCGATTACCAAAGAAGTCGTTGCATTAGCTCATGCAGTGGGCGTCTCAGTAGAAGCAGAAATTGGAACGATTGGCAATAACGGCTCTGCAGAAGGTGGGGCGGCGAACATCATCTATACAGATCCTGAACAAGCAAAACATTTTGTCGAAGAAACGAATATCGATTCATTAGCCATTGCTATCGGCACAGCGCATGGATTATATCCTAAAGACAAAACGCCAAAATTGAACATCGAATTATTGAAAGAGTTGAATCAGCAAATCGATAAGCCATTTGTATTGCATGGTGGTTCAGGTAATCCAGATGCGGAAGTCAGTGAATCAGTCAGATATGGGGTGGCAAAAGTCAATCTCAGTTCAGATCTCAAGAGTGTGTTCTTTGATGCACTACGAGAAATACTGAGCGACAATCCAGAAATGTATGAACCAAATGCTGTCTATCCTTACGCAAATAAAAAAGTTCAAGAGGTAGTGAAGCATAAAATGGGTGTACTGAATACGATTGGTAAAGCAGAACTATATTAAAAAGTCATGATCCAAAAGAGCGCTGGCTTTTGCCAAAGCTCTTTTTGGTGTTAAAGTAGATGCAAAGAATGGGAGGAGACGAAAATGTTAAGTGAAGTAGAAGATCGTCAACAGAAAATCGTGAATCATTTAAAAAGCAATCAGTTTGTAAGAATCACTGATCTGATCGATTTAGTTAATTACAGTGAGGCGACGATCAAGCGTGATCTTGTATCCTTAGAAAAGAGTGGCTTGATTCGCCGCGTTCGTGGCGGTGCAATGTTAGTAGATAATCAAAAAATCGATGTGCCATATTTGATGAAAATCAATCAATTAGATGAAGAAACAGAAAAAAGAAAGATCGCAGACATTGCCTCATCCTTGATCAAAGATGATATGGTCTTGTTTTTAGATTCTAGTACGACTAGTTTGCACCTGATTCGAAATCTAGGAAGATATGAAGGATTGCAGATCATTACAAACGGCGTGATCACAGCAGCGATGCTAAGCGAATTTACATCAGCGAAAGTATCGATCGTAGGTGGGACGATCGTTCAAAAACGAGCGACGATCAATGGCTCAAAAGCTTACAACGACGTACTGACATATTCTGCAGATTTAGCTATTATTAGTTGCCGTGGCTTCGATTTTACTCAAGGAGTGACCGAAACACATGAAGGAGAAGCCCTATTAAAAAAAGCGTTCCGAAAGCAGGCAAACCATTTGATGGTATTGGCAACACAAGAGAAAGTAGGGCAACGATTCATGCATCAAGCGATTGCGTGCCATGAGATTGATTATTTAGTGACAAGTAAAGAACTAACGAATGATCAATTTGCGAAAATGGATGAGCATCATATTCGTTGTTTTTATTGATGCCTAGAACTCCGTATCATAATCTATGATTTGTGCTGATAAATCTATAATATGTTCATGTACACACCTTTTGGTAAGCGCTATCATTTTAATTGTAATGATTATTGTATAGAAAGGAGGATCGAGCGGGGATATTTTTATTTAAAATAAAGGTTGCATCATATTATAGGAGGACTGAATGAAAAAGCTAGCGAAGACTTTTAAAGTAGGAACACTAGTTGGGTTTGGAATCATAGGATTATTTTTTGGAACTATGCCTGTCATTGCTGAGGAACAACCTGAAACACAAGGTGCAGTGGCCACTTCAATGGAGAATCAGCCAGAATCATCTTACTGGTTCCCAGATGAATTGTTAGAGTGGTCATTTGCCAAAGATGCAGATGCTAAATATAACGTCAGTACGGAACCGTTAGCAAAAAGAGTAGAAAAATCTCAATTGATAAAAGCAAACAAAACGCAAAATGAACAGATGAAAGTGGTTGCTTTATCGATCATGAATAGTAGTACAAGCGGTAATGCGCCACGAGGTTCAAACACGTTTGATGCGAATGTTTTTTCAAATTGGCAATATATTGATCAGTTAGTTTACTGGGGCGGTTCGGCTGGTGAAGGAATAATCGTTCCACCAAGTCCAGATGTGACAGATGTAGCGCACAAAAATGGTGTGCCAGTACTTGGAACGATCTTCTTCCCTCAAGGAGCACATGGCGGAAAAATCGAATGGCTCGATACATTTTTAAAAAAGGATGCGACAGGCCATTTTCCAATTGTTGATAAAATGATCGAAGTTGCTCAAAAGTATGGGTTTGATGGATGGTTCATCAACCAAGAAACGGAGATAGGCTTAACGAAAACCCATGCAGATCTGATGAAAGAACTGATCGTTGAATTTAAAGAAAAAACGAGTAATGAATTGGAAGTCATGTGGTATGACTCGATGACAAATGAGGGGAAGATGGATTGGCAGAATGCACTAACAGAGAAAAATCAAGATTATCTAGTAGATGCCGATTTGAATCCTGTAGCAGACAGCATGTTTCTTAATTTCTGGTGGAATACCGACCGACTAGCCAGTCAAGATTTATTACGTAAATCAAAAGAAAAAGCTGAAACATTAGGGATTGATCCATATGATTTGTTTGCCGGCATCGATGTTCAAGAAAGAGGATATGATACACCGGTAAGATGGAATCTTTTTGCTGACAATCAAGGAACACCCTATACCTCGCTAGGCTTATATGTTCCAAGCTGGACCTATTCTTCTGCTAGTGATCCAAATGAATACCAGCAAAAGGAAGAAAAATTCTGGGTAAATAATCAGCATGATCCGACTAAGAGTGTCTTACCAGAAGGGACTGAGTGGCCAGGGATCTCTACTTTTGCAGTCGAGCAAACAGCAATCACACAATGGCCTTTTGTAACGAATTTCAATGTTGGAAATGGCTATAGCTATTATTTGAATGGGACCCCAATTTCAACAACAGAATGGAATAATCGCAGTCTGCAAGATATCATGCCAACGTATCGCTGGATCATTGAGCAGGGAGGTGGTAGTGAGCTGTCAGGAAGTATTGATTATACGGCCGCTTACAATGGTGGAAGTTCAATTGCATTAGTTGGAAAGATAGCTGCAAAAGAATCAAATAAGATCAAGTTGTATCAAACAAAGGCTAAAATCGAAAAAAATATGACATTTACGACTATTGCAAAAGCAACGGACCGTACAAACTTGGATCTTGTACTTGAGTTTGAGGATGGGACAAGTGAAACATTTAAAGGAAATAAAAAAGTGACAAATGATTGGACAACGGTTGCTTATCACTTGAATAAAGCAACCGATAAAGTAGTGACTTCTATCTCTTATGAGCTATCTTCTTTCGCTGACAATGACGAATATGCATTGAATTTTGGACAAATCGTTGCGGCACCACAAGGGAAAGTATCCTCATCGAACATTGAAAATCCAGTAATCGAAGATATCAAATTTGATGAAGAACGGATACATGCAGGCATCCGCTTGATGTGGGAAAGTACGCATCCAGAACAAAATGCACGCTATGAAATCTACCGTGTGCTGGAAAATGGCGAGCGTTCATTTATCGGAGCAACATCTGCACAAACGCATTTTATTGATGGTCTTGAACGTCAAGGCGAATCAATAACGGGAATCGAAATCGTACCTGTCGACCTTTATGGCAAACAAGGACAGCCATCACAGATCGTCACATTTGAATGGCCACAGATGCAACCACCTAAGGCTTCTTTTTCTGTATCTAAAACGATAGTAGCACCAGGTGAAGAGATCGAGTTTACAAATACTTCTTCGGCAAATACTCAAAGTGTCCAATGGTCATTTGAAGGGGCATCGATCGAATCAAGTCAAGACCAAAATCCTGTGGTGACTTATTCTAAAGAAGGAGTTTATGATGTTCAGTTGACTGCAATCAATGAGGCAGGTGAAACCACTAATAGAATGAAAGGGATCGTAACTGTTACCAATGAAGCACAAAATGGTTTGGCCTTACTCTCTAAAGATGCTAAAGCAGAAGCTTCTTCTTATGTAAATGAAGCGGAAGCACCAAAGTTCGCTGTAGATGGAGATCTAGGAACAAAATGGTGTGCAACAGGTAGTGCGCCTCATGTGCTGACAGTTGATCTAGGATCATTAAAAACAGTAAGTGAAATACGGATGGCACATGCCGCAGCTGGTGGAGAAAGTCCAAGTATGAACACGAGAGCGTATACCCTTGAGCTGAGTGAAGACGGAACAAATTTCCATGAAGTTTCTCGTACGGCAAGCAACAGCGCTAGCAATACAATCAATACATTTGCAGCAGCTTCTGCGCGATTCATTCGATTAACAGTTAATCAACCAACACAAGGAGCCGACTCGGCAGTCCGCCTCTATGAATTTGAAGCATATGGTTTAACGAAATAAAGAAAAGGAAAAAATCTGTATAGAGTCAAAAGAATCGCATGATTTTTTGTATAATAGTTATCAGGAAGTTATACAAAGTTATAAAAGAATGACACTTGAAAAAGAGTATCTCTTTCAATGCTATGAAATAGTAGACTGTTTTTTCTGCTTGATTATGGTACAACCTATTAGTCTATGGTTTATCAAGGGCTTGTTTCGTAAGCAATGCTGAATAGCACCATTTACAAAATTATAGGCTGAGAAGTAGCGTTTCAAAAGCAGAAAAGAAAAGACAATGCTTATAACAGCATGATATAGTACAGGTAAGGACAAATCGAAATTTGTAGGGAGATATTTATATGAGTGAATTTACGATTAATGAAATGAAAGAGATGCAAAAAATACTACAAGAAAAATACAAAGACAAATGGGAAGGTATTTCTGCTGAAGTAGGGCAAAATAAATTGCTTTGGATGGTTGGAGAAATTGGCGAAGTAATTGATATTGTAAAAAAACATAGCGGATTAAAAGCTAGTCAAGATGAGGATTTGAGAAAAGATTTGATTGAAGAATTAGCAGATATATTGATGTATTACAATGATATTTTATTATGTTATGATATCTCATCTGATGAATTAAAGTCTGCATATGTTAATAAGTTTGAAAAGAATATGAAGCGTTGGTAAATTTGAAATTGAAAGGAGATTGGGAATGTAAGGATAGGAATATATGACTGTAAATTTAAGTGTAGATCCATCATTTGATGTTCATGTCAAGTTAGATAGATATATTGTTAAACTGAACGAATATGGTAAACAAGGGTGGAACTTGATTTCTGGCATGGATGATTGGAAGTATTTAATTTTCGAGCGGTAAATTGAGGATAAGAAGAATGATAACCTCCAGTTTATAAGAAAAATAGCCAGATGATCGCAAAAATATGAAAGATATTTTTGTGGGACATCTGGCTTATTTGTGAGATCGTTGCGCGATGCAACGATCATTTTTTATCAAATACTGAATTTAATTCATTTCAAGTTTTACTTGATGATTCTTTTTATGATTATATCCTAAATAAAGAACAGTACAAATCAATGGGATAATACCTGAAACAACATATAATCCTCTAAATGAAGTGAGTGATTTCAATACACCCATCAAATAAGGGCCAACACCAAGACCTAGATCTAATCCGATAAAGTAGGTTGAAAGAGCAATACTGATTCGGTGTTCCTTCACGATCTTTAAGCAAACTGCTTGACCATTTGACATGAATGTTCCATAGCCTAGACCAACTAGTGCACCAGAAAGTAGTAAAGTAACGCTATTCGTTGTTACACTTAATAAGAACAATCCAGCTGTTAAAAATAGGTAGCTAGGATACATAACGTATTGTTCGCCTTTTGCATCAAAGATGCGTCCAGTTAATGGACGAGTAAAGGTAATGACTAAAGCATATACTACGAAGAAAAATGAACCAGCGGAAACCAAATGAATGACTTTAGTATAAGAAGACAAGAAAGACAAAACACTTGAATAAGAAAGACCCATCAAGAATGCGATACCCGTAATGAATAAAGCTTTCTTTTCGATAAAGCCGTTGATGTTCCAAGAACGTAGTGAAGTTCTTTGTTCATCAGACAATACGATATTTTTCACTGGGAAAAACATACATGCAATCGTTACAAGGAAAACAAGTACAATAGAGAACCAAATGATAAAGTGGAAATCTGTTAGGTTAAGTAAGATCATTCCTAAAAATGGTCCAATCGCAGCGGCTAAACTTGTACTTAAACCGTAATAGTTGATTCCTTCACCTTTTTTAGCTTCAGGAATATAGGCAGTTACGATCGCATTTGTTGCAGTTGAAACTGTTCCATAACCAAAACCATTTAAAAAACGAACAAGATACAAGACACCGATTGAAGGTGTGTAAAGATAAGCTAAAGTTGAAAGGAAATAAAAGATCGCACCGCCACGTAATGTGAATTTACGACCGAAGAGTTCCAATTGTTTTCCCATAAATAAACGGGCCAACAGTGTACCAATAATGTAGATCCCAGATGCAAAACCTGCCTGGCTCATGGTAGCATGTAGATCATCTTGCGCAATGACTGCAATGATGACCATAAGTAAATAGTAGATCAAATAGACAATGAAGTTGATAAGTGTGATTCCGATAAAATATTTATTGAATAATTTCTTTTCCATGTGCTCTGTAAGGTCCCCTTAATCTGAATATGCTTTTAATTTTTCAATTTGTACTTCGACGTCATGATAGTTTGATGGATAACGATCTACCAATTGACGAATAAATAAATCACGAGTTGTCATAAATAAATCAAGAAATTCTTCTAACTCGTTTGATGGTTGTTCATCCACGGATTTGACCAACTCAATAGAGTTTTGATACGCATCATTTAAGAAGACTAATGATGCTTTCATATCAAACCTTGTCTGATAAGCTGTCTCAAGTCGATTAATGATTGTTTTCATCCAATAGTTCATTTTTTTCCCTCTATTCTTAAAAAGTTTTACATTCGCAGTATACCGAAACAAAAAAAAGAAAAAAATCGCGTTCGTAGTATAAAATAGTACTTAACAAATGTTAATATCATTAGTAAAATACTTTTGAACTTTAAAAAGTACAGAAATCTTGTATTATCTTTTTTATATGAAAGTTTGGATGGGGGAGCATCATTGGACAGTAGAGTGCTGAAGGAATATTTGGAAAGAAATAATTTTCCAATTGTACGAAAAAGATATCATAAGTATCTGACGTTTGAAGGTGTGGAAGATTGCTACACTTATATATTGAAAGAAGGAACGGTGAAGGCGAGTGTCATTTCAAATGACGGAAGAGAATTCAATCTGAGATACATAAAAGATCTTGAAATCGTCTCACTGATCAAAGATGAATATTCTCAGTTTATTGATTCTCCTTATAATATTCGAGTAGAATCAGAATATGCAGAATTTTATCGAATCAATCGTGTAAAGTTTTGGGAGCAGATCAACGATGATCCTAAGATGCAACATTACGTCAAAGAGTATTATCGTTATCGCTTACTCTATTCAATGAAAAAAATGCAACAAATGTTATTGAATGGGAAGTTAGGGGCTGTTTGTACACAATTATATGAATTGTATGACCTATTTGGCGTTCGAACTGAGGAGGGCTTGGTGATTGATTTTATCATTACAAATGAGGAAATCGCAAAGTTCTGCGGAATCTCAACAGCAAGCAGCGTTAGCCGTATTTTAAAGCAGTTGAAAAAAAGCGGGATTATCAAAGTAAAAGACCACCGAATCATCATTACAAACATGGACTTATTAGAGGATAATATTATTTTTTAGAAAGAAAAGAATAAGTTTTTGATGGACGTCTTACGCTTCGTGAAGTAAGAGAAAGCAACTCCTCTGAAAAATAAGCCGGGATTCACAAATATTTGAAAAGTGATTTTTGTAGCTCTTTGTCAATAAGGACTGATGAGTTTTGTAAAATCAAATCTGGGATAGAAGGACTTAACCTTCTGTCTCAGATTTTTTTGTTATTTCACTTGAATCAATTGAAAGTAAGGTTTCTATTGGTTCAAGAATTCATAAAATGTTAACCAAATTTAATAGAAAAGGATAATTATGTATATACGTTCTTTCTCGTATGTGTTATACTATGTATATACAGGAAGAGGTGTCTAATATGGAAATGTTACCTATAAAAAAATGGGGAAATAGTAATGGTCTTAGATTGCCAAAGTATATTATGGAATATCTTGGAATTCATACAGAAGACAAAGTGAAGATAACACAAGAAGAAGTAAACGGTCAAAAGCGGCTAATCATCGAAGCGGCTAATTTAGAAAATGAATTAACAATTGAACAGTTATTTGAAAATTACACTGACGAAAGAAACCATGTGACGATTCAAAATTTAGGTGAAGCAGTAGGTAATGAAAAATGGTGAGAAACCCTAGACAAGGCGATATTCTATTATTGAATACAGCACCTCGATCTGGACATGAACAAACAGGAAAAAGACCTTATATTGTTTTAAGTCATGATATTATTGCAGATTATAGTAACGTTGTTACAGTTGCTCCAATTTCTAGTACAACTAGAAACTATCCGTTATATGTAAATATTAATTCACAATATGAAATGAAGACAACAGGAAAAGTATTATTAGATCAACTAACGACAATTGATTATGAAGCCAGAGAGTGTATTTTTTTGGAAAAAGCACATGATAGTTTGGTTGAGGAGTTATTGATGAAAGTTAGAACAGTATTTCAAAAAGTAAGTAAATAAAATAGAAACAACAGTATGATCACCTACCTTTTGTTGACCATGCTGTCTTTTTTGGGCTCTTTGTCAATAAGGATTGAAGACTTGTATAAAATGAAATCTGGGACAGAATGAACAAAATTCTGACTCAGATTTTTTGTATGATTCGTAATCAATTAAGAAAAGATTAGGTAGTAGATCAGCTTACAGCATTTGAAGAGTTTGATCTATTCACAGGAGAAAAAACGACAAAAGCGCTTAGAGATTCTTTGAGAAACAGTGAGTAAATACAGCACCAAAGAGGACCGATTCAGTCAACCTTTCAGGATTAGACCGGTAAAAGAGGTATTCAGTCGTAGAAAAAACCACCCGTGCGAATGGGTGGTTATGATTCTACGATAGAATAGTATCATTGAAAAAATAATCACTGTTAGAAGCTTCGACCGCCTCCGCCAAAGGTACCGCCACCACTTGAATGGGTGGTGCTTCCGCCTCCGCCACTGCCAGGTGGGGGACTTTTTGGGATACGGCGGGTAGTGACGAATGAGTTCGTTAAGCGATCCGTTTTGTCCGTTAATTTTATTGTTGATTTTTCACGGAACGGGTATTTATACGTACCAGATTTCAACTGATACCTTGAAACTGTCACAAAGTAGAAGACTAAGCTTAAAACCAAAGCAAGGACAATCGAAATCACTATTTCAACAGGTGTTAGGACTTTATAGCGAGTGATTTTACCTGTTTCTTCATCCACGCGATAATGACCACCTGGTACGCCATCTGCGACATATTCATTTGCCTTTGTCAGATAAGCTTGCGCCGCTTCGTAATATGCGTCGTTTGACATTTGATCGTAGACGTCGTCCAAGATCGCATCAATTCGATTATCATCTAGATAGTCGATCATATTTCCTGAAGTAGAGATATAGATTTCACGTTGACCCATATCTAGTAATAAGACGGAGCCGTTATTGTTGTTGCCAACTGCATTTCTTAGATAATCATCAGCAAAATCACGTGGTTCTTCGGAATTCGAAGTTGTCGTCACAATTAAGACTTGCCCCTTGATTTTTTCATTTAGAGGCTGAATCTGTTTTTCCAAGGATTGGATCTGTTCTTGAGTGAACAGGCCAGCTTCATCGTTGATCGGCGGTGTGGCAGCTTGAACAGAAGAGGTCCAGAACAAGCCGATAGCCGTCAAGAAAAATAGGAGGATTTTTTTGCTCATATTAGGTACCCTCCAATCATAAAGAGGATTGCTAAGACGGCAAAGATTCCAAAGGCTGTCAGACCAAGTTTTTTGTGACTGATGGGTAAAACACCACTGACTTTACCTGTTTGTCCATTCATCGCATAGTAGTAGACTTTTTTATTGCTATCGCTGCTACGGTAGGTAACTAGCCATACAGGGAGAAGAACATACTCATTTTTCTCGCTTGTGATATCCGCAGAGGCATGGACGTTCGTTAGTGTCGTATAGCCACTTGCAGTATCTCGTAGCAGTTTTTCTGAATAGTCTTGAAGCTCAGATTGGACTTGCGATTTGATTGCTTGATATTCAATATCACGTTTTTCAGCTTGGAAGCCAGCCAAATACTGACTTTTAAAGTCGATGGCTTTCTCTAAAGGAAATGGTTGAACAGTTTCTACCATTTTTTGTTGGGTATTTTTTGATAAGGCATTTTTTACCAACTCTTTAAAAGAGAGAGAACCTTCTCTGTGTACAGCAAACTGTTTGGTTTCCGTATATTCGATATCACCGACACGCCAGATACGGATAACAGTTCCATTTGCTTGCAGAGAACCATCTACAGTAGCATCAGTTGCCCAATAAGGAAAGTAGACTCCTGTTAATTTATCTATTTGGTCTTTGTTGAAAAACGCTTTGGGAACAAACCATTTTTTCTTTGTCCACGCTAAGAATTTAGTGATGGCTTCTTCTTTTTCTACAGCAAAGGGTAGGACTTTATTCGGTAAAAATTTGCCACTCAGTCGTCCGGACAAAACAACCGGATTATGACAATAATAGCAATAAGTTGCTGCAGTCGTTGCATCTGTCACGATTTCTGCACCACAGCTTGGACAAAGAAACAATTCCATTGTTGCCTCATTATCCTCATTTTCCATCGTTCCAGTTGGTGTTGCATCATCTGCAGAATCAGATAGTCCACCAGCTTCTGTGAATGCTTTTTTTTCTGCATCGTCCATCTGAGCTAGTTGTTCTTCGGCAGTAAAGGTAAATTGATCGGCTCCATTTTCCTCAGCAGAAGTTTGCTGCGTTTGGGCACCGCGAGCTTCTTTTTGTTCTTGTTCGTATTGACTAACTTCTTCTTCCGTATAGATATTTAGACAGTAATCACAATGGAATTTTTGATCATTGGGGTCAAATGTTAAGGGACCACCACAGTTGGGACATTTATGCGTAAGAACATCCATCCGCGCCACACCTTTCTAATACTTAATCAAGTGGGATACCTTTGAATGGTTTTCCGCAATTTGGACAAAACTTAGGGATACCATTTGAAAGATCCACGATTTCATGACATTCACTACATTTCATTTGTAATTTTGGTTGGACGTTTGCGACAGGTTTTGCTGTACCACAGTTCGAGCAGAATTTACCTGTATTTTCTGTGCTGCAGACAGGACAAGTCCAAGTGTTTTCGTTGCCTTGAGCTGCTTGTTGATTTTGTTTTTCTGCTTGTTGTTGGTTGATCTGTTCTTGATTATTTTGTGCAGCTTGTGAAAGGTACGTGCCATTTGCATTCATGCCCATACCCATGCCCATAAAACCAGTCATAGCACCAGCATCATTTTTACCAGCAGCTTCCATTCCACGAGCGATTGATCCTTGGACGTAACCTTCTCGGACGCTAGGATCGCCTAACATAGCGCCTTCGTTTCTCATATTGATCAATTTGACAGAGTCATCTGTATAAGAAATACTTGCGACCGCAACAGAAACGATTTCCATTCCGCGTAGCTCGTTCCATGAGTCATCTAAGACATTTCCCATATATTTACTTAATTCTAGACTTTTAGAAGGAACGTAAGAGATACGTTGTCCATCTGCAGACATTTGGTTGATTGCAGATTGTAAAGCGGTTAAAAATTCTGCTAAATACTGTTCGTTGATATCCGAGATATCCACTTGTGTTTTGTTTTTAGGGATAGCATTGGTATAGAATAAGATCGGATCAGTGATATGGATCGAATACGTACCATGCGCACGTAAAAACAATTCAGCGTTATAAAAATTATCAAAGTAATTGAGTGGTGAACTTGTCCCAAACTTGATTCCTTTTATTTCTTGCAGATTGATATAGAAAACCTGTTGTTTCTGAGGTGTGACACCGCCAAATTTGAAACGGTCGAAAGTTTCTGCAATCGCGCTTTTCAATGAACCATTGAACATTGAGGGAGCAGAATCATTTTTGATCGTATAGTAGCCTTCTTCAGCAGTATAATCGATGATTTTTCCACCATCTACGAGAAGCATCATCATATTTGGATAGACATGGACCACTGAACCATCTGTCAGAACATCTTCTGTGCCTTTTCGGTTTGACCCACGTTTGTCATCTTTTCGTACTTTTACGCCCTTTGTCATGACGGTGGTGTCGCTCATATCATCAGGTTCAATGACCTCGACCCACTGATCTGCTAATCCGCCGCCGATCATGCTTGTTGCTGCTTTGATAAGACCCATAAAAAATTCCTCCCTAATGAAAGTGTTTTTGTAATAGATTGATGATTTCATTATACCATAGGGGAAATGAAAAGCGCTCGGTCGAAAGATGTAGAATCAGACTTCGAACGAAAGAATTTATAGGGAAAAAGCACTCTTATGTGGGAGTAGTTAATGAACGAGCAACGATAAAAAAAGCAGAAACTATACGAGAACTATAGTAGTTTTTTTTTCTAAAATCACGTATAATAAAAGATAGTGAATTTTTAAAAAAAGGGGGATCCTCATGGCATATCAAGCACTTTATCGCGTCTGGCGTTCCCAACGTTTTGACGATATCGTTGGACAAAAAGCAGTTACCCAGACCTTGAAGAATGCTATCGTTTCCCACAAAACTTCTCATGCTTATCTGTTTACAGGACCACGGGGAACTGGTAAAACGAGTGCAGCTAAAATTTTTGCAAAAGCAATCAACTGCCCAAATAGTAAAGATGGTGAACCCTGCAACCAATGTGAAATGTGTCAATCGATCACTGCAGGAACGCAAGAAGATGTCATTGAAATCGATGCAGCAAGCAACAATGGGGTAGAAGAAATCCGCTTTATCCGAGATCGAGCCAATTATGCACCTACTAAAGCAGCGTACAAAATCTATATCATAGACGAAGTCCATATGCTTTCTACCGGAGCATTCAATGCCTTACTTAAAACATTAGAAGAACCAAAAGAAAATGTTATTTTTATTTTAGCAACCACTGAACCGCACAAGATTCCTGCAACAATCATTTCAAGAACACAACGATTTGATTTCAAGCGGATCACCGCAGCAGATATCATTGAACATCTAAAATTTATTTTAGACCAATCAAATATCACGTATGAAGAACCAGCACTGGGCGTGATTGCAAGAGCTGCAGAAGGCGGGATGCGTGATGCTTTAAGTATCATGGATCAAGCAATCTCATTCAGTGATGGGACCGTTACTTTGGATGATGCGATGCAGGTGACCGGAAGTCTGACAAATGAGATGATGGATGAGTATCTAAGCGCGTGTGTGAATAAAGATGTTCCTAAGGCGTTAGAGGCGCTGACCAATATTTTGGCAGCCGGGAAGGAATCTCGCCGTTTCTTAGAGGATCTTTTACAATACTGCCGGGATCTATTGATGTTCCAACAAGCACCGAACCTTTTAGCAGAACAAACGACATCTATCAGAGAGCCTTTTGTGGCACTATCTAAAGAAGTCACAGCTGATCGCTTATTCCAAATGATCCGCATATTGAGTGACACACAAAATGAGATTCGTTTTACGAACAGTGCAACGATCTATTTAGAAGTAGCGACAGTCAAATTAGCACAGGCTCCTAGTAATGGTACAAGCCAAGAAAGCGGAGTAGATGATCAGCTTGTGAAGCAGTTGCAAAAAGAAATCAGTGAACTAAAAAAAGAAATCAATGCTATCAAGACCAATGGAGGTGCCAATCAAGCACCTGCCAAGCAAACGCACGCACCTGTTCAGAAAAAGCAAGCAAGTACGTATCGCGTACCAACTGAACGTGTTTATAAAGTATTAAAAGAAGCAACAAGAAAACATTTGAATAATGTCAAAGAAGTTTGGGACGATCTGCTAATGAGCCTATCTGTGACTCAACGAGCGATGCTAAAAGCAAGTGAACCTGTTGCTGCTAGTCCCAATGGCTTAGTGATTGCTTTTGACTATGAGATCGTCTGTCAACGAGCAGCGAATGATGAAGAACTAAAGCTTTCGATCCATAACAACCTTAGTCGGATGATCCAAGATTATGCACCAGAGCCAGTTTATATCACCCGAGAAAGCTGGCCTCTGATCCGTAAAGATTATTTGATCCAAGCAAAAGACAGTGGCACAGAAGATTCATTTGCGCCAGAAGATGAAGCACAAGAAATCGAATTGATTCCTCAAAATGAACCGCAAGAAGAAACGATCGTTACAAAAGCAGAAGAGATATTTGGACCTGACATTGTGACTATCGTCGATGATTAACAAGTGATTATAGAATGAATAATAAGTAAATGAACTAAAGGAGAATGATATTATGATGCGCGGAATAGGCAACATGCAAGGCATGATGAAACAAGTACAAAAAATGCAAAAAGAAATGGTACAGGCACAGGACAAACTGAATGAAACAGAATTTACTGGAGCAGCTACGAATGATTTAGTCAAAGTCGTTTTTACTGGTAACCGCCGCATGAAAGATCTACAAATCAATGAAGGTGTCGTTGATCCGGAAGATACAGAAATGTTACAAGATTTAGTGATCATGGCAGTGAATGATGCACTTGCAAAAATCGATGTAGAAACTGAAAAAACAATGGGAAAATACACAAAGGGCCTACCCTTCTAATTTTTCCTAAAGGGGTAATGAACGATGCAATATCCAGAACCAATCGCAAAGTTGATCGACAGTTACATGAGACTTCCAGGTATCGGTCAAAAAACAGCAACGAGATTAGCTTTTTATACGATCGATATGAAGGATGAAGTGGTCAACGAATTTGCCAAATCTTTGCTAAGTGTAAAACGTGATCTTCATTTTTGTAGTATTTGTGGAAACATCACCGAAGAAGATCCATGTGAGATCTGTAAAGACCCTTCACGAGATCGAGGAGTCATTTTGGTGGTAGAAGAACCTAAGGATGTCATGGCTCTAGAAAAAATGCGTGAATATCATGGTCTTTACCACGTGCTACATGGCGTGCTTTCCCCAATGGAAGGAACTGGACCAGAAGATATCAATATTTCTTCGCTTCTTGAACGACTACATGATGCACAGGTCCAAGAAGTGATCATTGCGACAAATGCTACGACAGAAGGTGAGGCAACGGCGATGTATCTTTCCCGATTGATCAAACCAGCTGGCATCAAAGTGACACGTCTAGCGCATGGCTTGTCCGTTGGTTCAGATATTGAATATGCCGATGAAGTAACGCTTTTGAAAGCTGTCGAGGGCAGACGCGAGTTATAAATTGTTATAAACTAAATTTTTCAGCTACAATAGAGAAGGAACACGAGATGGGGGCAAAAATGTGAACGGACTATTTATCACGATCGAGGGGCCAGATGGTGCAGGTAAAACAAGTGTTTTAAACGAACTATTCCCTCTTTTGAAAAAAGTAGCAAAAACAACGATCATTCAAACAAGAGAGCCAGGAGGTATCCCGATTGCGGAAGAGATCCGCTCAGTGATTCTCGATCCAAAAAACGATCGAATGGATGAGCGGACAGAAGCATTGCTTTACGCAGCAGCTAGAAGACAACATCTAGTCGAAAAAGTCCTACCAGCGCTATCTAAAGGGTATATCGTCTTATGCGATCGCTTTGTGGACAGCTCACTAGCCTATCAAGGGGCTGGTAGACGGATCGGTATTTCTGAGATTGCTCGACTGAATGAGTTTGCTACAGAAGGTACGACACCAGATTTTACCCTTTATCTTGATGTTGATTCAGACACTGGGTTGCGTCGCATTGAAGAACATCGTCACAATCAGATCGATCGCTTAGATTCTGAAGGGCTTGAATTTCATCAACGTGTGCGTCATGCATATTTGAAGTTGGCAGAGGAAAATCCTGAACGCATCCATAAGATCGATGCAAGAAAGAGTTTTGAAGATGTTTTGCAAACTAGTTATAGAGCGATTATTGAACAATATCCACAATTTTTTGAAAATTAGGAAGGTGACTGTATATGAAAATCATTTTAGCTATTATTCAAGACAAAGACAGCAACCGTTTATCAAATGAACTGATCGATGCCAATATTCGTGCGACAAAACTATCTTCAACAGGTGGTTTTTTGAAAGCAGGAAATAGTACATTCATCGTAGGGATCGAAGATGACCGTGTGGAAGATGCGTTAGAGATCATCAAAAAAACTTGCGAATCCAGAAAACAGTTTGTGTCGACCCCAGTCACTTTAGACATCTCTATGGATGGTGGCGTTCCTTATCCAGTAGAAGTTGAAGTAGGCGGAGCAACTGTCTTTGTATTACCAGTTGAAGGATTTCACCAATTTTAGGAGGAGCTATGGATCAAGAATTTACTCTAGATCAAATGCAACCTATCGTGTATCAACAGCTTCAACGTAGCTTTGGGTATGGGCGACTCGCTCATGCTTATCTTTTTGAAGGAGAAAAAGGTACGGGAAAACACGAGATGGGGATTTGGTTAGCACAACATCTTTTTTGTACAGAGATGAAAAACGGACTTCCTTGTGGCACATGTAATAACTGCCAGCGAATCCAAAATCAGGAACATCCTGATGTGTTAACGATCGAACCAGAAGGTCAAACCATCAAAGTGGATCAAATCAGACGGTTGCAAACAGAATTTAGTCGAAGCGGTTATGAGTCACGCAAGAAAGTTTTTCTTGTCAAAGAAGCTGAAAAGATGAATAGCAGTGCAGCCAATAGTTTATTGAAATTTCTAGAAGAACCACCAGGAGAATTTTTGGCGATCCTCGAAACAGATTCAGTCGGGAGAATCTTACCAACTATCCAATCAAGGTGCCAAATCCTCCATTTTCAAGAATTGTCTAAAGAGGTATTGATCCACAAACTGCAAAAAGCGGGGATACCTGTGGAAAAAGCAAAACTTTTGGCGTTCTTAACCAACAGTTTCACAAAAGCAGTTGAAATATCGCAGAATGAATGGTTTAATGATGCTAAGGATTCGATTCAGCAGTGGTTTGTGTACATGCAAAGCAATGATACACAAGCATTCATCTATGTGCAAAAAAAGCTGATAAAGTTATTTAAAGAAAAATCACAGCAGTTTACGGCTTTATCGATCTTACTATTTTATTATCAAGAGGCATTAAAGCAAGCCTTAGAGAAAGACAAAATCATGCAAGTAAAAAAAATCAATCAGACGATCGAGCGTATATTATTTGCAGAACAAAAACTGAGAAGCAATGTCAGCTTTCAAGCAGTAGCAGAACAATTGGTGCTACGAACGATCAACTAAAAAGTAGCAAAAGAAGGATCAAGGGGGAAGGAAATGGTCGAAGTAGTAGGTGTCCGTTATAGAGATGCAGGTCATATCTATTATTTTTCACCTGGTGATTCAACGTATTATTATCAAGAAAAGGTTTTGGTTGAATCTCAGAAAACCTTACATATCGCAACTGTTGCCGTTCCCAAAATAGAAATGGATCCAGAGGACTTGCCAGATAAAGTTAGTCCCATTTTGCATAAAGCAACAGAAAACGAGCTGAAGAAAGATAACAAAAATAGAGAAGATGCGAAACGTGCGTTCAAAATCGCCAAAGATAAAATAGAAAAACATCAACTTGCGATGAAGATCGTACGTGTAGAATATACATTGGATCGCAGCAAACTGATCTTTTCATTTACAGCAGACGGACGTATTGATTTTCGTGAGTTAGTCAAAGATCTAGCTGGAGTATTTCGCACGCGAATCGAACTTCAGCAAATCGGTGTGCGAGATGAATCGAAATTGATCGGTGGGATTGGTCCCTGTGGTCGTCCGTTGTGCTGTGCCTCATTTTTAGGAGATTTTGTTCCTGTTTCGATCAAGATGGCAAAAGATCAGGGATTGTCATTGAACCCAACAAAAATCTCTGGATTATGCGGACGTTTGATGTGTTGTCTGCAGTATGAGAGCGAAGAATATGAACGAACAAAAAAAGAACTCCCTGACTTTGGAAACGTAGTAGATACGCCTGATGGTAAAGGGAAAGTCGTTGGATTGAACCTTCTTAATCGTCTTGTAAGCATACGATTAGTTGGAAGGGAAAATCCTGTTGAATATGAATGGGACGAATTAAAAAGTTTCATCAAAGTAGGTGAGATGAATGGATAAACGATCATTATATGACGGTTTGAATCAATTAGAATCAGAGCTTAGAAATACGTTGACTGAATTGGTCGAGATGAAACAAGCCTTACATGAAATCGTTGAAAAAAATACAACGCTAGAGATGGAAAATCAGCGTCTAAGAGAACATTTGCGCGAATTGAACCAAGCAGCACAAGCACCAGCAGAAAATGTGAAACAAGAACTTTCAAAATCACGTATGAACTTAGAAAAGATTTATGAAGAAGGCTTCCATGTCTGTTATGATCTTTATGGTTCAAGAAGAGAAAATGATGAACCTTGTGCCTTTTGTTTAGAAGTCATCTACCGTGAGAGCGGACGCTGATCAAAGTAAATAATAGACTGGAGTAGAAAATCCTGCTCCAGTTTTTTTATAGGAGATAAAAAAATGTTCAACCAAAAAAGTTTTAAAGGAAATCACACAACAGGAACACTTTACTTAGTACCTACGCCAATAGGTAATTTGGAAGATATGACTTATCGAAGTGTTCGGATGTTGCAAGAAGTTGCATTGATTGCAAGTGAGGATACACGAAATACGCAAAAATTATTGAATCATTTTGAGATCCATACGCCCCAGAAAAGTTTGCATGAACACAACTATAAAGAGCGTATTCCTCAATTTCTGGAAGTATTGAAAAACGGTCAGTCGATTGCTCAAGTCAGTGATGCTGGCATGCCTTCGATCAGCGATCCAGGGCACGAATTGGTAGTTGCTTGTATCGAAGAAGGTATTCCTGTTGTTTCCTTACCAGGTGCAACGGCCGGTATGACAGCGCTGATTGCTTCTGGTCTACTGCCACAACCATTCCTATTTTATGGATTTTTAGGAAGAAAGAAGAAAGAGCAAGAAAATACATTAGAAAAATTAAAGAATCATACGGCAACACTGATTTTTTATGAATCTCCTTATCGAATCAGTGGGACTTTAAAAAACATGTTAACTGTTTTAGGAAATCGTCAGGTCGTATTATGTCGCGAATTGACGAAAATCCATGAAGAATATTTGCGGGGAACTATCGAAGAATTGCTTTCCTATATTGAAGACCAACCAATCAAAGGGGAATGCTGTCTTCTCGTAGAAGGAAGTACAGGGATTCAGGAAGAAACAATTGAGATTGTCGGTTCATTGAAAGAGCAAGTGGAACAATTGATTGCAGAAGGCAAAAAAACCAATGAAGCAATCAAAGCCGTAGCCGTACAAAACGGATTAAAAAAGCAAGAAGTCTATCGCCAATTCCATGAATTAGACGAGGAATAAACTGGAAATCATAAGGATCTCTTCAATACATGATGGCTCATTGCCAGATGAGCGTGGGACAAAAGTAAGAAACACTTTTGTCTCATACTTTAAAAACAAATAAACGGTGGGAGCAGAAGCAACTCCTTCTTAATAAGCCGAAATTCACAAAAATTTGAAAAGCAATTTTCCTTAATTTCTTCTTATTTCTCGGAGTTAAACACTTCTGTCCCAGCCTCAAAAAGTATAGAGCCTAAAAAGAGCGTTCCAAGAGTTGCAGCTAACTCTGGAACGCTCTTTTTATGACATTTACTTAAATAAGTCCTCATAACTCAGTTGACTCGCCGTATCCAATTGTTCAAACAGGCGTGTCAAACGATGAAAATCTATGAAGCGCGCTTGACGTTCGATCTCCTTTTGCTCATGAAAAATCAAAATAACTGGAGCAGTCAATACTTGGAACGTACTAGCTACTTCTGGTGTTTCTACAGCATCCAAGTGAAAACTTGGAAATGCGTAGTGGGACAATAATTCTTCAAAGCGAGGCTTTACAGCCTGACAAACACTGCAATTTGGCATCGATAAGTAAACAACAACAGTTTCTGCTTGAGTGAGTGCGGCTTGGACTTCAGATAGATCAGTTGTTTTTTTCATAGGATCATTCCTTTCTGGTAGCAATCAGCAAGTTATTAAATTAACCAGTAATAAGAAAGCTACGAAGAAAATACTGTTCTTATTTAAACAGAATTACGGAATATGTCAATTGAATTGCTTTTTAGATAAAAACAAAAAAATAAGAGTTGTGTAAATTATAACAACTTCTCTTGTTTTTTTTTAGTGGAAAGCGTATATTATTTTGGCAAATGTAGCTTAAAGTAAGGGGAGAAATCATGTTTTCTTTTTTACCAAATTCGGTTTTGCAGATGAGTACGATCTTTTTATCGATCGTGATTGAAGCACTACCATTTGTATTATTGGGTTGTCTCATCTCTGGGGCCCTCCAAGTTTTTTTAACACCAGAAAGAGTAAAGCGTTGGCTACCTAAAAATCGGTTTTTATCGATTTTGACTGGCTCGATCTTAGGATTTTTCTTTCCTTCCTGTGAGTGTGGCATCGTTCCCATCGTTCATCAATTTGTAAAAAAAGGCGTTCCTGTACACACTGCTTTCGCATTTATGCTTACTGCGCCGATCATCAATCCGATCGTGATTTTTTCTACTTTTATCGCTTTCGGTAACTCATGGGTAATGGCAGGTTGGCGGATGCTTGGTAGTTTTGTTGTAGCACTCATCATAGGTATTTGGTTAGCCTATTTCCAAAAGGAATCTGTATTAAAAGAGAAGATAAGCCAAAAAATTGAAACATCCACGCACCATCATCATGAAATCACTGGAATAAAGACAAATAAAGTGAAACGATTCGGACAGCAAACAGGACACGTTTTGACTCATAGCATTGATGAGTTTTTTGACACAGGCCGGTATTTGATTATCGGTGGGCTGATCGCTGCTGGTATGCAAACCTATTTACCAACGCGAGTGATGTTGACCCTTGGATCGACAAAAATCTTGGCGATCGTCATTATGCTGATACTTGCTTTTACAATGTCCCTCTGTTCAGAAGCGGATGCCTTCATTGGTTCATCCTTACTAAGTCTATTTGGGACCGCACCAGTTGTGGCATTTTTAGTGTTTGGTCCAATGGTTGACATCAAAAACCTGTTGATGATGAAACGTTACTTCAATGGTCGTTTCATTGTCTCGCTGATTGCTTTGATCGCCATCAGTGTGATTGGCTTTACATTATTCATCTAGGAGGGAAAACATGTTACGATTTTTGATACTATCCGGTTATTTTGAATTGATGATGTACCTGCAAGTATCAGGTAAGTTAGATCAGTACATCAATGTACATTATCGTTACTTAGCGATCCTTTCGATGATTTTGTCTGCATTACTTGCGCTTGTCCAATTATACGTTTGGGTCAAAAGTGATTCAGCCAAAAGAGATCACGACGAGCATCACCACGACGAGCATCATCATGAAGAACATGACCATGGTCTATCGACTCCTTGGCAGCGTGGGATTGCTTATGTTTTACTGGCTTTGCCTATCATTGTCGGCACACTTTTTCCAACAGTTAGTTTGGATACGACGATTGTTGAAGCAAAAGGGTTCAATTTTCCAGTAAGCAAAGAATCAGTTGGCGATCCAGAAATGCAGACACAATATTTGAAACCAGATACCAGCATTTATTTCAATAAATCAGATTACTTGGATCAGATGAATCAGTTGAAAGCAAAATATGGTGACAAAGAAAAAATCACGATCACTGATGAGAATTACTTAGAAATCATGGAATTGATTTATAATTATCCAAGCGAATTCATTGGTAAAAAAATATCCTATGAAGGCTTTGTGTATCAAACGCCAAACGGGGAACAGGAAGACAGCTTTTTATTTCGTTTCGGCATCATTCACTGTGTCGCCGATTCAGGAGTTTTTGGACTGCTCACACACATGCCCGATGGGACATCGATCAAAAACGATGAGTGGTACAAAGTCGAAGGAACGATCCAATCCGATTATTATGAACCTTTCAAGCGAGAAATCCCTTCGGTTGAAGTAAGCAAAGCAACCAAAGTCGCTGCACCAAAAAATCAATATGTCTACCGATCATTTTAATGAAAGTGTAAAGAAAACTTTGTGACGAAAAGAGGTTGAGACAAAAGTCGTTTCGGTTTGAGAAATTGGAGAGAAAAACGAGGCTGGGGCAGAAGTGTTTAACTCCGAGAAATAAGAAGAGACTAACGAAAATTGCTTTTCAAATTTTTGTGAATTTCGGCTTATTTAAGAAGGAGTTGCTTCTGCTCCCACCGTTTATCTATTTTTAAAGAATAAGATAAAAGTGTTTCTTACTTTTGTCCCATGTTCTTTTTCGTCAAAAGTTTTTTTGTGTGGATCATTTTTTCGCTGATCTAAGTAAAAGTGAGAGTTGCACTTTTTACTGATTGATATCGATTACATATATGTTAGTATCGTACCGTATAGACAAAATCAATAAAAAATTTTTCTATCATTGGGGAAAAGAAGCGCTAGAAAAGGTCACTTTAAACAACTGTTTGTGATTTGATTTTTTTCGTCTTCCGATAGAGCATCAACGTATGCCTGAAAAATAATGAAAGAGGAAATTATCCATGAAGAAAATCAAATTTTCGAAAACTTTTTCATTTATCTTGCTCTTTACGCTTTTCTTGATCTTTCTAAGTTACTATGTCAATCGATCGACCGAAGAGACACTAGAAAATATTAGTTATACTTATATTTTAGGATTGTATTTCTTTTGGTTAGGTACTTGCCTTCCTAAACTAAACAAGCTACTTGCCCGTATTTTTTTAGTCATAGGCAGTTGTTTTTATATGTATCTTTTCCTTTATTATATGTTCGGATTTCATAACCCATATTGGGGGAACTGATCAAAGCAGTCACTGGAGGCAATATCAGTAACCGACCGAATACAGATGATGAGCGCCTGTTCACTAGAACTATCTGATCGTTATATGCGCGACATGTTGATCATGATTTCACTTTCGATAAGTGGGATAAAATCAGCATGTTTTTTTGTTGTATTTCATTCTTCTCTGCATTTTACATATTTACGTATTCAAAATGAAAGCGTACAATAGAAAAAAATCACAAATGAAAATAGAGGTGTAAGATGATTGAATTTTGGAATTTGACAAAGAACTATGGGAAAAAAGTAGCTTTGAAAGAGTTAACGTTAACGATTGAGCAAGGGGAAATATTTGGATTTTTAGGTCATAATGGTGCAGGAAAATCAACTACGATCAAAAGTCTAGTAAGTATTATCGAACCTTCTTCTGGTTCAATAGTGGTCGATGGCAAAGATTTGTCGACAAATCGTTTAGAAATAAAAAAGAAGATCGGCTATGTACCGGATTCGCCAGACATATTTTTGCAATTGACGGCTGGAGAGTATTGGGATCTGATTGCTGCAGCTTATGAAATAGAACCGGCACAAAAAGAAAAACGTTTAGCTGAGTTGACTACACTTTTTGATCTGGGGAGAAATCAGGAAGAGACGATCGCAAGTTTTTCTCATGGAATGAGGCAAAAAACGATCCTGATCGGAACCTTATTGCCTGATCCAGATATCTGGGTGTTGGATGAACCACTGCAAGGACTTGATCCCCAGGCGGCTTATGATCTGAAAGAAATGATGAAAGCGCATGCGGCAAAAGGAAAGACCGTGATTTTTTCAACTCATGTACTAGATACTGCGCAACAATTGTGTGATAAGATTGCTATCTTGAAAAAAGGAGAGCTGATCTATCATGGAAAAGTACAAGATTTATTGAATGAATCGCCAGCGGATACATTAGAGACGATCTATTTGAAAATGGCGGGGAGACAATCCGCAGGTGAGACGTATGAATAAACAACAACTGATCGAACTGATCCGTGTCAATCTTTTATACGTGAATCCGCAAATGACTAATAAGGCTCGAGAAAAAGGAAAGAAAGGAAAAAGTCTTTCACGTTATTTGATGTTACAGTTTGTGCTTTCTGGCTTAGCATTTTTATTGATTTATAGTGTTACCATGTTTGCCGTTGATTTTAATCGCATGCCAGGTTTTTTTACTTACTATGTGGCACTGTTTAGCTTATTGGGATTGTCACAAAGTATTTCTGTTATCTATAACATCTTTTTTGAAGGAACCGATCTTCAAGCATTTCTACCTTTGCCATTTAGACAGAGTCAACTATTCCTATCGAAGATCCTAGTAGTAGCGATGACTATCGCTCCCTTTGTTTTCCCGTTACTTGTGTTATTCCTATTAACTGGTTGGCGAGCACAACACTTTTTCCTAGTGACGATTTTCTTCGCATTCTTATTATTTGCGCTATTTCTTATCTTGCTTTTTTGTATCGCTAGTTTACTCGTCTTTGGACTTGCGCAAACATCATTGTTCAAAAAACATAAAAAAGCAGTGACTAGTCTTTTACTTGGTGGATCGATGGTCATTGCAGTAGTCGGAATCATGTGGATGAATCATCAAACGGTTGATATTAGCGTAGGATTGGCTGATCGACAACCGCTCGTGTTTCTTTTACCTTTTTATCATGTGATGAATCAGCCGTTTTCTACAAATGGGCTACTCAATCTTGGTATCATTTTGGTAACAGTTCTCGTGTTATTATTTGCCATTCGCTCATTGATCGTGCCAAAACTAACTGATCAGCTAACTGCGTCAACAACTGAGGTAAAAGCGAAGCGTAAACACAAAAAAAATCAGACCTTACGACAATTATTGTTTAACTACAATATGCAGTTAGTCGAAGAGCCTAGCCTGATCTTACAAGTTATTTCATCCTCGTTAATAACGCCGATTATTTTTATTATTGCCTTTGCTGTGGGGGATGGGATAAATTTAAGTACACTTGATATTCGTTTGATCGGGGTAGTTTTTTTCACTGGAATCGTCTTAGCTTCCTTGACGGTCAATCAAACATCCTTTGTCAGTAATCTGATTTCTTTAGACCAAGAAAATTATTTGTTCATCCGTTCATTGCCACTCTCCATGAAGCGCTATTTAAAAGAAAAATTTCGTTTTGGTTGGTTATTACAGAGTTGCCTATCAGGAGGAATTGCGATAATAGCTGGCTTGATTTTCCGCTTACCGCTTCTTTTTTTACTTAGTTTCTTACTAGGTACCTTAATTGGCACTTACATCTTATCACTGCGTTACTTTGCCCGAGACTATCGACTGCTTCTATTAAATTGGACGAACATCAATCAACTCTTTACCCGTGGAGCAGGAAACCTAGGATTGGTAGCGATGTTGATGGGGACGATGATTGGTAGTGTGATCATCCTAGTCATATATGGGATCTCCACACTTATGTTTTCGTTTTGGCTCGTTAATGGGATTGCTTTTGCTATCCTCATCCCTGGTGTGCTTTGGCTTATTCGATACTACCAAAAGAATTTTTGGGAAAAACTATAAAATAGGCGATAGAGTGGAAATGAGGTCGAGACAAAAGTCGTTTATTCGAGAGTCTGTAGCAAAAACTGATTTTAAATTTGTCTCGACCTCTTTTTATATTGGAGAAAGAGCGTACCTCATTTCCCATACTGTTGATTATTTGATTCGTTTTTTTCTTTTTAACAGTATTGATTCTCTCTTGACTTTGAAATTGCGGATGTTATGGTTGAAGACTTCTGACAGAACTAGTCCTAATGCGATCGCACCAGCAATCATAATGGCTTGGACAGCATAGTTCGCTGCCTCTTGGTAGGAACTTGTCACGAGATTTCTGACTGCCTGATAGGCTAATCCACCCGGAACTAATGGAACCATGCCGGGGATATTAAAGATAGTTACAGGCATTTTTAAGCGTTTAGAGAAAATGTTACTGATGAAAGCCACGCCAAGGGAACCCAGTAATGAACCAAAAGCGGGGCTACCGCCAAAATCAACACAAGTCCAATAGATCATCCAACCGAATGCACCGGATAGACCACAGTAGATCAATGCTCGTCTAGGAACATTGGTGATGATCGCAAAAGCTGCAGTAGCTAAAAAGCTAAATAAGAATTGAATAAATAGATTCCACATCATCATGTTCCTTTCCTAATAAAAAAGTTGGAAGATAAAGGCGATTGCAAAGCCAATCATCGTAGCTGTCATCATGGCTTCTGTTCCTCTGGAAACACCAGAAATATAGTGTCCAGCAAGTAGATCACGGATGGCATTCGTGATTTGTACCCCAGGGACAAGGGGCATGACACAACCAATGATGATCAAATCCTGATTGATTCCAAGACCAATTCGAGTACTAAGGATAGCGGCTACACCAATCAATAAGGAAGAAAGAAACTCAGATAAGAATTTAATACGGAAAAATTTCAAACTGTATAAATAAATTGCATAGCCAATTCCGCCAATGATCACAGTAATTGGTAAATCACGCATCTCCCCACCAAACAGCACCATGATCGTTCCACTAATGATCGCTGCGCTGACAATCTGAAGCCAGACGGGGAAGAAAGAGCGATCTTTGTCGATTTCTTGTAATTCTTGGTACAATTCGTCTAGTGTCAGCTGACCGGCAACATATTTTCTGGATAAATTGTTCACTTTAACAACCTTTTCTAAATTGATCGATCGGTTCGTGATCTGCTCCATACGAATCGTCGACGTTCGATCAAATCCAATGAAGAGTCCGGTTTGTGTCACATAGCTAACTAAGCGATAACTGCCGGATGCAAGAGCAATCCGACTCATCGTATCTTCTACCCGATACATTTCAGCATTGCTTTCCATCATGATTTTTCCAGCCAATAAGCAGGTATCGAGTAACAAATTCAATTCTTTTTCCGACATAGCATCTTCTCCATTAGTTCATTTATTGCCTTTATTTTACTACAAACAGGTGAAAAAAGATAAAAACAAATAAAACTTGAGTCTGAAAAAAATTAGGCGTATACTATCATTTGTGAGATGCGGGTGTAGTTTAGTGGTAAAATCCCAGCTTCCCAAGCTGATGTCGCGGGTTCGATTCCCGTCACCCGCTTATATGAATTTTTGAATGAGTAAAACGATAATCAGACATTGATTATCGTTTTTTTGTCGTCAGAAATAAGCAACAAGCAAAAAGCCGATCCGTGGCGTATTTTATTTGTGAAGAAGACCAATAGAAAAGAACGATAAAAACAGGTGAATTCCGTCAATTAAATAAATTTCTTTATTTTAAAAAAGGGGAACATATGTTAAAGTTTAGAATAGTTGTTTTAGTAAAGGAGTAAAGAAATGGGAAAAAAATCATCAAAAGCAATTATGGGGATCGTTGTGGCAATTTTAGCTGGTGCACTTGGTCTATCAACACAAAAAGATTCCGATATCGTCCAACAAATCACTGGAATATTCGAGTCAACGCCTCAAGCCTCTAAGGTAGCCGATGTTCCAGAATATGATGGAAAACATCAAGAAATAGAGATCAATAATAACCAACCGGATTTTTCCAAAGAAGATCTAAGCTTGTCAAAAGGAACATGGCAAAGCTATTCAAATATCGACCGTCTGAATCGTGTAGGTGCTGCGAACGCTATGTTAGGTAAAGATTTGTTTCCTAAAGAAAAACGGGAAGCTTTGTATGTCGATCCAACAGGGTGGAAACAAAAGAAACTAAGCGATGGGCAGTGGTTATATAATCGTAGCCATTTGATTGGCTATCAGTTAACTGGCCAAAACAATAATATCAAAAACTTGATGACTGGGACACGTTCGTTGAATGCACCTTATATGTTGGCACATGAAAATGATATCGCAGCTTATATCAAAGAAACTAATCATCATGTACGTTATCGGGTAACCCCGCATTTTCAAGGGGATGAATTGGTAGCAAGAGGGGTACAACTGGAAGCAGAAAGTATCGAAGACAAAAAAATCGAATTCAATGTCTTTATTTATAATGTTCAAGATGGTTATACGATCAACTATGAAACTGGTCAAGCAACAAAAAAATAGAGCAGTATTGAACGGATATATTCGAAAAAAGTGTGAAAATCTTGAAGAAAAATCGAAAAAGCTTATGTTTATTTAAATTTAGCGTATACTTAGTTTAGAATAACTTTAAATGAAATGATTTGAACGAAGGTTATGGTATGCTAATGTAGCATACATTCTCAAATTATCTATAAGTTTCTGAAGATTTGTTTGTAGTTTTGAGCTACTTCGAGTAAAATAAAGGTGTATAAGGTAAATGGATTACCTTTGGGAAAGAGGTGTAGAATCATGGGTTTTACAGATGAAACCGTACGTTTTGGTTTTGATGATAGTCGTAAAAAAGAAGTCAGCGAAACATTAGCGATCGTTTATCGGGCTTTAGAAGAAAAAGGCTACAATCCAATCAACCAGATTGTGGGCTACTTACTTTCTGGAGACCCGGCCTACATTCCTCGTTATCGTGATGCACGTAATTTGATTCGCCGTCACGAGCGCGATGAGATCATGGAAGTAATCGTTAAAGATTATCTCACGAACCATGGAGTAAATCTATGAGGGTCATGGGCTTAGATGTAGGCTCAAAAACAGTCGGAGTTGCTGTTAGTGATCCTTTTGGGTGGACTGCTCAAGGCGTAGAAATCATTCGGATCAATGAGTCAGCTGAAGAGTTTGGCTTTGACCGTCTGAAAGAATTAGTGGAAGAATATGAAGTCGATCGTTTCGTCGTAGGCTTGCCTAAAAATATGAATAATACAATTGGACCAAGAGCGGAAAGTTCGATCGCTTATGGAGAAAAAATCGAAGAATTGTTTTCCTTGCCAGTTGATTATCAAGATGAACGTTTGACCACTGTTCAAGCTGAACGAATGTTAGTTGAGCAAGCAAACACGTCACGAGCAAAAAGAAAAAAAGTCATTGATAAGTTAGCCGCTGTAATGATTTTACAAAATTATTTAGATGGTTCAGGGAAAAAATGGTTTTAACATAAAATGAAAAGAGGGAATCTTATGACAGAAAATAATCATACACATGACCACGATCACGAAGGACATGAGCATATCACATTAGTTGATGATCAAGGAAATGAAACATTATACGAAATCTTATTAACAGTAGATGGCCAAGAAGAATTTGGACGCAACTACGTGTTACTTTATCCAGCAGGAGCATCTGAAGATGAAGATGTCGAATTACAAGCTTATGCATACATCGAAAATGAAGATGGTACAGAAGGCGAACTAGAACAAATCGAAACAGATGCTGAATGGGACATGATCGAAGAAGTGTTCAACACATTCATGGCTGAAGAAGAAGAATAGTTTCAAAAAATGGGAGAAACCTTGTTAGACAGGGTTTCTTCTTTTTTATTTTTCTTTTGACTGAGAAATTGATCAAGATAATTAGAAATTTAGATGTGCTACAAGCTTTTCAATAGCATTGCCTTTATGCTGCTGTTATCGCAGAGCATTCAGAAAAGAGTGTAGAAAGAGGATACTTTTCGGTAGCTGATAAAACTAATTTGAGTATAACTAATGAGTAAGACTTGAAAAAAATGGAAATGATTAGTACAATTGTTTTATGATTATTGAACTAAATCAACAACAAGCAGATGAAATGCGAGTGAAGCTTTTTAAAGCCTTGTCTGATCCGACAAGAATTGAAATTATCAGATATCTAAAAAAGGTTGATCGTGAAATTACGTGTGGTGAGATTGGAAAGGTTGTTAAAATGAGCAAGTCAGCAGGCTCTTATCACTTTAAACTATTAAGAGAAGCTGGGTTAATTTCCTCTCGTAAAGAAGCAAGAGAGAAATATGTCTCACTGAACTACGATACCTTTGAAAGATATGTAAACCATTTTTTAGATTCTCTATAATTGAGGAAATCGAGACAAAAGTCGTTTTGGTTTGAGAAAATTGTGGATAAAAACGAACAATACGTTTTTTGTATTGCTCGTTTTTTTTTGAAATTTCCAAAATACCTGACTTTTGGACGCCGTTTATTTGAGAGAGGTTGGGACAGAAGTGTTTAACTCCGAGAAATAAGAAGAAATGAACGAAAATTGCTTTTCAAATTTTTGTGAATTTCGGCTTATTTCCGAAGGAGTTGCTTCTGCTCCCACCGTTTATTCGAGAGTCTGTAGCAAACCTGATTTTTAGATTTGTGACATATTTTTTCTTTCAAAGTACTAAAATATGTTGACAGTATATAAAAATAGTATTAGTTTTAAGTACAATAGTTCAATAACTTTTGTACTATTTAACTTTTAAGTGAAAGAGAGGACATAGATATGATTTCGGAAGATGAGAAAATGTGGTTAAAACGAGACCGTTTTAAGAATCTGGCAGAGTTAAATCAGACTGATCGTGAAGAGATGGAGAAAGATACGATTGAAACAGTGAAGAACAATAATCTTGATACTGATGTCAGACTTGTTGTCATTTTAGAAGACCGACACGTTGTTCCAATTACGAATTCAAATAAAGTCAAAAATGCCGTGCAAAAGTACTTGTCATAGGCGAGGAGAGAAGAGAAATGAAAAAAGTAAACTCAACGTGGGTATTGATACTAACATCCCTCGGAATTTTTTTATCGATGATGGATTCGATGATTGTTACAACGGCTTCAACAGCCATTAGGAATGATTTTAATATTACGGTTAGCCAATTACAATGGGCTATAAATGCGTATAACATCACGATTGCTGCAGTGTTACTGTTGGGGGTATCACTTGGTGATCGCTTTGGTCATCGCAAAGTTTATAATCTAGGGATTCTTGTATTTGTGATTGGTTCAATTTTGTGTGCACTATCAAATAGCATTAATTTTCTGATAGTTGCACGGATAATTGAGGGGATCGGTGCCTCTGTCATTACACCAATGTCGATGGCTATTTTAACATCTGCTTTGCCATCGGAAGAACGGGGTCGTGCTTTAGGAATCTGGAGTGGGATTGGTGGACTAGCACTTATTGTTGGTCCAGCGTTAGGTGGTTTTATTGTTGCCAAGCTGATGTGGCAGTGGATATTTTGGATCAATGTTCCAATTGGAATAGTTGGTATGTATTTGTCACAGAAAAAGTTACCAGAATCAAAACGAAATGCTTCTAGCATCAATATCCTAGATTCGATTCTAATCATACTGGCTTCTGCTGGAATCATCTGGGCATTATCTGAAAGTAAGAGTGTTCCGATTGCCACTTCAACGATCATTATTGGTGTGATCAGCATTATTATTGGTGTTTTATTTGTCTTCCGGCAAAAATCCGAAAGTGAACCAATGGTACCATTGTGATTTTTTAAATCAAAATCATTTAATGGTGGTAATACTGCAACATTCTTACTTTATGCGTCGATGTATGGGGTAGTCTTCTTTCTCCCTCAATATTTTCAAGTCGTGAACCATTCAAATGCACTTATTTCAGGATTGAAGCTATTGCCTTGGACTGGAACTTTGGTTATCATCGCACCTTTTGCAGGTAGCGCAGTTGATAAATTTGGTGAAAGATTTATCGCTACAATTGGGTTGGTGTTGCAGGGCATCGGATATATTTGGATTGCGCTAGCTTTTCATCCGGGAACATCTTACCTACTGATTGTGCTCCCTCTAGTTTTAGCAGGTACAGGGCTTTCAATGGCCGGCCCCGCCTTACAAAAATCAGCTATTGGATCAGTAAAAGGAAACGAAGTTGGTAAAGCATCTGGCATCTACAATATGTTTCGGCTGTTTGGTGGTGCGGTAGGTGTAACAGTCACAGTAATTATTTTTTATGCGGTTGGCAGTGTGGCGACAGTTAGCGACTTTTTCAATGGATTCAGCGCAGCTATGATTGGATCTGGTTTAATGTCATTAGTTGGTATTATCTTTGCCATGATGATTGCTAAGCAGAAATCATGATTTATGAGATTAAGCTCGATTAGATAATCGAATCCAAGAGGTAGCCGTATCAGCCTATGCGAAACTAAACGACTAGGCAGTTGAGTCAAAGAAGATGATAGGGTCAAAAGAGTCTTTTCCGAAAGGTTCTTACAATTTGTATTGAATCAGAATTATAGCATAGTCGATTCACAGATCGCTATTGATGTCAGTTTACTGGGGAAATCTTACTTGAAGGATGTCAATGGTTAAAATCTGAGAAAGCTAGAAGACTTCAATCATCGAAAGTTCGCAAAGAAAAAAGATTCACGTTGCATTGAATTTGAATACGAGGCGAAATTCGTACTTTCCTATCTTCAAACGCAACAATAAGAATTGGATTCTCAGATTTTATAACGAGAATGTCCGAAAATGAAAGTATAGCATTTTTCTTTAAGAGTTTATCCTTGTTATAATTTCTTGAAATCTAGGTTATAAGCTGTTATATAGCTTTTTCTTTAGTCTCATTCTCTTTGCTAAGATTTCCGTAGATGTCCATAGTCGTGCTTATAGATGCGTAATGTAGTCAGTCTTTACCACTAATCACCAAGGACATAAAAAAGTGTTAAAATATTTTGTTAATGATTGGAAGAGCTTGGTATTTAACTAAAAAGAAATAGCAGAACAAAAATGGAGCGGCCGAAAATTCGGCTGCCTTTTTAGTGGAAAAAGTTGGATGATATTTAACAAAAAATAATACTTTTTAAGCTTAATATTGACAATTGCTGCCTTTACTGATAAATTCAAGTTACCAGAACTTGCCACGCTTGGGAAACCAGCGGACCACGGCGAGTCTTTTTTTGTATTGAGGTGAAAGCGTATTCTTATATATGATCAATTAGCTTATATCGAAAATTTAATAAAAATGGCTAAAAAAAATAATGAGTTGGACTATAC